>Ga0116144_10002872_pt1 | contig 17924 bp, 16 predicted proteins | sample AD_UKC035_MetaG_FD_89746 | JGI IMG/M metagenome (GOLD analysis project Ga0116144, IMG submission 89746) | Active sludge microbial communities of municipal wastewater-treating anaerobic digesters from USA - AD_UKC035_MetaG | ecosystem: Engineered > Bioreactor > Anaerobic > Digestate | place: USA...
AGAAGCTATGTTGGGTTGGTGGCGGTGGCCCTGGTTTTGGGGGTGATCGTGGTGGGGGGGTGGAATCTGCTGGCTTATGCTCACTACAAGTATGCCCTGGCTGGGGCTGACCCGATGGGGCAGTTGGGCTATATCGTCTCACAGCCGTTGGCTTTTGCAGGGACGGTGATACAAGACATTTTTCTGCAGGGGCCGGGTTACGTGCGGGATTGGATTGCGGCGACAGGGTATGGTTATTGGCCTGTTCCGGCGATAACGTATGTGCTGTACCTGCTGGCCCTGGGGCTGGCTGTATTGGACCCGGCGGGCGGTATTCCTGACCGGCGAACGCGCGGCGGGCTGGCGCTGGTCTTTGGGGCGGCTTACCTGGCAAGCGTGGGTTCTTTGTATGTGTCATATACGCCGGTGGGCAGCAGCACGATCCTGGGGGTACAGGGGCGCTACTTTGGGATGGTGCTGCCGCTGTTGTTCCTGGCCCTGGTTGGGATACCGGTTTTGAAGGGCGGGCGAGGACCGGCCTGGCTGAGGTGGGGGGCGCCGGCCTTGGGCTTGTTGAGCCTGATGACTTTTGTCGTGGGAATTGGGCTGGCGTACCATGTGCCTTGTGGAACAAGCTATTACCAGCCGGGGCTATGTTACCAGCCGCGGTACAAAAATTGGTCCCCGAATGAGCGTTACTCTGAGCCTATTTCAGGACAATTTTGGCTGCGGCAGGTTTTGCAACCGGAATGCAATGGGATGAAAGAGCTGCGTTTTTGGGTGGACGGCTCGGGTGCAGATGAAGCAGGGACGACCGAGTTTTTGTTATACGATACGGAAGCGGATGTGGTGGTCTATCAAGAGGTGATCGGCAACCGCATGCTGCCGGAGCAAAACTGGTTTGTGATCTCGATGGCGCCGGACTGGAAATCGGGGGGGAAGTATTATGAGCTGATCATCCGGGCGGGGCCCGAGGCAGGGGAAAGCGGCATGCGAGCGGCATACACTTTGCGGGCCGAGTATTTGCACGGGCCGCTGTATGAGAACGATGTGGCGGTGGAGCAAGACCTGGTCTTTCAGTACGGGTGCCTGGCGGGGTGGGGTAAGTGAGGAAAGTGGATCGTGGATCGTGAGAGAAATGGTGGAGCCGGCGGCTCGTTCCTACAAAAATTAAAAAACCGAATTTCTAATCTCATTTATTCGTATTAACGATATCATTAACACGTGTTAGCAAGCGGCCAGGGGAGAACCAAGCCCTGGCCGCTGCGTATATATAGATGGAGGGTACGAGGATGACGGCGTTTTCTTTTGAGCCTGGACTGGCGGCAAGGATCACGCGGCAGGCCAGCAGGCAGACCTATGCCACCGTGCGGTGGCTGGTGGACCGGGACCGGGTGGGGGATGCGTACCGGGCGTACGCGTACTTCAGGTGGGTGGACGATTGGCTGGATGGGGAGGAAAGGCCAGCGGAAGAACGGCTGGCATTCGTGCACCGGCAGCAAAGGCTGGCGGAAGGAGCAGCGCTGGGGGAACTGACGCAGGAGGAGGCCATGCTGGCGGCGTTGTTGGCGGGGCAGCGCCAGGGCGAAAAGAGCGGGTTGGGGATCTACATCCACAATATGATGCGGGTGATGGCGTTCGATGCCCAGCGGCGCGGGGTGGTGGTGAGCCGGCGCGAGCTGGAAGATTATACCTATTGGCTGGCCTCGGCTGTGACGGAGGCGATGCACTACTTCATCGGGCATAACTGCCGCTCGCCAAAGGGGACCTGGCGCTACCGGGCGGTGAAGGGGGCGCACATCGTGCATATGCTGCGCGATGCGGTGGATGACGCGCAGGCTGGGTATTACAACATCCCCAGAGAGGTGCTGGAGGCGGGCGGCTTTGGGCCAGAGGAAGTGGACTGCGCCGGTTACCGCGAGTGGGTGCGGGGACGGGTGGCAGAGGCGCGGGATTGCTTCAGCGATGGGCGCAAGGCGTTGAGCCAGGCGGGCAGCGCGCGCTGCCGGGTGGCGGGGTTTGCTTACCTGCACCGTTTTGAGGGGCTGCTGGGGCAGATCGAGGCGGGTGGGTACCGGCTGAGAGCAGCATATGAGCAGGGCGGGGGGTTGGGGATGCTGGGCTGGGCGGCCTGGATGGGCTTGGTGAGTCACCCGGGGCAGGCAGAGAGCCCAGAGGCGGGCAGGATGAGGACCAATCAGGAGTGAGGCAGGCGATGACGAAAAAGAAGGTGGTGGTAATTGGGGCCGGGCTGGCGGGATTGGCCGCGGCGGTGCGCCTGGCGCAGAACGGGTACGAGGTGCGGGTGGTGGAGAAGAATGCCCGCCCAGGCGGGCGCTGCGACCGCTTGAGCCGGGAGGGGCATACGTTTGATACCGGGCCGACGCTGTTCATTATGCCGCAGGTGTATGCAGATGAATTCGCGCGGCTGGGCGTGCGGCTGGATGATGCGCTGGACTTGCAGGCGGTGGATCCGTCTTACCGCCTGGTGTTCGATGATGGCAGCGGGCTGGCGCTGACGCCGGATCTGAAGGCGATGCAGGCGCAGTTAGAGGCGGTGGAGGCGGGGAGCTTTGCGGGTTACCTGCGCTACCTGGAAGAGGGTCACCGGCACTATGCTCAGGCCATGCCAAAGCTGGTGAACGTGGATTTCAGGCGGGTGGGGGATTTCTTCCGGCTAGAGAGCGTGCCGCTGTTGTGGCAGCTCAAGCCGCTGGCTAACCATTACCGCCATATGCAGAGTTTCTTCAAGTCACCGCGCTTGAAGGCAGCCTTCAGCTTCCAGGATGTATACATGGGGCTGAGCCCGTTCGAGGCGCCGGCTACTTTTTCGATGATGTCTTATACCGAGATGGCGCACGGGGTGTATTACCCGCGCGGGGGGATGTATGCGGTGGTGGAGGCGCTGGAGGGGATGGCGAAGCGGGCTGGGGTAGAGCTGGTGTACGATTGCGAGGTGCAGAAGATCGAGGTGAATGGGCAGAAGGCCAAGGGGGTGGTCTTAGAAGACGGCAGTTTCATGGCGGCAGAGGCGGTGTTGGGCAATGCCGACCTGCCCTATATTTACCAGAATCTGCTGGCGGGCGATCCGCAGGCGGGGCGGCTGGGGCAGAAGCGCTATTCTTGCTCGGTGATCACCTTTTTCTGGGGAGTAGACCAGCCATACCCGGCGCTGGGGCCGCATACGCTCTTCCTGGCAGATGATTACCGGCGTAACTTTGAACAGATCATCGATGACCTGGACCTGCCGGATAACCCGAGCCTGTACATCCACGCGCCCACGCGCCTGGATGCGAGCATGGCGCCGACAGGGGAGGAAACGCTGATCGCGATCGTGCCGGTGGGGCACCTGAGCGAGGGGGATGATCAGGATTGGAAGCAGCGGACGCAGGCGGCGCGGCAGGCGGTGATGCGGCGGCTGGCGCTGCTGGGGATCAGGGACCTGGAGGCGCACATCAAGTTCGAGATCTGCTTTACGCCGCTTTCGTGGCGCAAGCGCTATAACCTGGTGAAGGGATCGACGCACGGGCTGTGCCATAACCTGACGCAGCTGGCGTACTTCAGGCCGTCCAACCGGCATGCCAGGTACCATAATTTGTATTTTGCGGGGGCCAGCACGCGCCCCGGGACGGGGATGCCGACGGCGCTGATCTCGGGGCGGCTGGCGGCAGAGCGGATGATGGAGGAGATCTAAGACATGATGCCCCCCTGATTTAATCTTTCAGGAGTGCATCATGCTTGGTGCTCCCTTTCTCCTATCCCCAAAATCCCGAAAACGAAGATGATGCGGGGCCAAAGGCCCGCATCATCTTCGTTTTCGGTCACATCCCCTCACCCGCTTGGCGGGGGAGGGGCAGGGGTGGGGGTGGTTTTGTGCATAACACAGCCGAAGATTAAAATTCGGGATGTGTTATGTCTTATGTCGATTGGGGGTTGACATACTGTGTGAAACACAGTATAATGTAATCAATGGTGAGATATGACAAACAGTGATGCGATTGAGAATGTGATCTTAGAGCTGCGGCGCGGGGTGATCGTGCTGGCGGCGTTGAGCCTGCTGGATGAAGAGCAGTACGGTTACTCGCTGATGAAGCGGCTGTCTGAATGCGGGCTGGAGGTGGAGCAGGGGACTCTGTACCCGCTGCTGAGGCGGCTGGAGGGGCAGGGGCTGCTGGCTTCGAGCTGGCGCATCGAGGAAGGGAGGCCGCGGCGGTATTATGTGATCAGCCAGGCGGGGCGAGAGGCCCTACCAGGGCTGAAGGCAGAGTGGGGAGGAATTGTGGGGATGATGGGAAAAGTGCTGTCGAAATGAAGGGTGATTCACCGCCGAGAGGCGGGGATCACAGAGCGCAAGAGCAAAGGTTTAACGCAAGGGCGCGAAGGAAAGAAAGAGCGAAGCGCTAATCGCTAAGCGTGCGATAAGGCAAAACCTAACGGATGGACATTGGGAGTGTGGATGATGAAAGATCTAATTGAGGCCTATATTATCGAGGTGGGGCGGCAACTGCCGAGCCAGGGGCGGGAGGATGTGCAGAAGGAGATCCGCTCGCTGCTGGAGGATGCGCTGGAAGACCGCAGCCGCGAGAGCGGGCAGGCGGTGGATGATGCGATGAAGGTGGCGGTGCTGAAGGAATTCGGCGCGCCGGATCAGGTGGCGGCCAATTATGGGGCGGTCAATTACCTGGTGGGGCCCAAGCTGTACCCGGCCTTTTTGCAGGTGGCAAAGATCGTGCTGCCCATCATTGCGGTGCTGGCCTTGATCGGGATGGGCATCCGCTTGGGCCAGCTTGGCCAGCCGGGGTATGCGGCCGGTGGGCTGGTGAAAATGCTGGAGATAGGTTGGGAGGCGATTTTGGGGTTGGGGACCTCGGTGATCCAGGTGTTTGGCACGCTGGCCCTGATCTTTGCCATCTTAGAGCGCACCCTGCCAAGGGTAGAGCAGAAGGATGAGAAGACCTGGGATCCGCACACGCTGGAGAAGGTGGAAGGGCCTGACCAGGTGGGCTTTGGAGAGCCGGTGTTTGAGATCGTGATCGGCCTGCTGTTGTTGGCCTTTTTGAACCTGTATGCCCGCTACCTGGGGGCCGGTTACAACGCCGAGGGGGGCTGGGTGTTGGGTTTTGCCGATCAGAATGGTTGGGTGATGCTGCCAGCCCTGACAGAGCAGTTCTTCCGCTTTGTGCCGCTGATGAACGTGGCGATCTTGGCTGAGATTGGGTTGAACCTGGTGCTGCTGCGCAAGCGGGCCTGGACACCGGCAACGCGCTGGCTCAATATCGGCATCCATGTGCTGAGGATTGGCATTGTGGTGGCAATGCTGGTGGGGCCGAGCCTGTTGGCGCTGGATGCGCAGATGTTGATTGACAGCGGCGGGTTCACGGCTGAGACGGTGGAAGTGGTGATGAACCTGTTGAGCCAGATGCTGCGCTGGGTGCTGATCGTGGTGATCATCTTGAGCGGGGTGGAGATTGCGAAGACAGTGTGGCGTTTGTTGCGTAAGTGATCTGTAAACGAAAAGAGAGCGCTGCCAGAGCAACGCTCTCTTTTCGTTTAAGTCAATCACTCGCCAATATAGTCAAGGGCCACCCGCAGCAGGCGCTCGAAATCGGGGGGATATTCGTGGGCCAGGCCGTGGAGGACCTCGACGTGGGTGGGAATGCCGTTTTCGTTGAGCAGGGCGGCAGTCTGGCGGATGCCATCATGGGGGATGGTGGGATCGTCCTGGCTGAAGATGATGAAGCCGCGCAGCTCGCGGTCGGCGGCTTCTTGGATGAGGGGCAGCCAGTGGTCGGGCTCATCCATGAGCGGGCCGCCGGGGCCGAGGAGGATGAAGCCGTGGGCGGGGAGAAGGCCCTTGAGGGCCATCCACAGAGCTACCTCGGCGCCCATCGAAAAGCCGCCCAAGATCATGCCCTCGCCCTCGACCCAGTAATTCTCAGCCAGGTGTTCGCGCTGGGTGATGATCTCGGCGGCAGATTCTTGGTGGTCGAACCACATGTTGCCGCCGCCAGCCCACAGGGTGTGAGAAGAGCGGGGGGCGGCTACCAGCCAGCCTTCTTGGGCGGCGGTGTGCCAGCCGGCGAGGGCGCTTTCGGGCGATTCGCCGTTGGCGTGCAGGGCGACGATGAGGGGGCAGGTTTCGTCGGCGCTCTGGCACTTGCCCTGGGGGTAGGTGACAAGGATGGCGGGAGCGGCTTTGGCCTCTTCAGCTTGCAGGGCCCGGGATGACTCGATCAGGGCTTCGAACTCAGGATCGCCTTGCAAGGCTTTGAACGAGGGGCTGTTGTGCAAGACTTCTGGCGAGTACCAGATGCCCTGCTGGTGCATGGCCTGGAGCAAGGCAAAGACACGCGGGCGCTGTTCCAGGCGGGCAGCGAGGCACATTTGCAAGTAGGCGATGTGGGCGGCATGCTGGGGAAAGTTGGCGGCGTGTTCATCTGCCAGGGCCAAGGCCTGGGCATAATCGCCGTTTTGGAAGTGCTGGGTGATGGCGGCAACAAGCTCGTCAAAGGTCATAGTTTTTTCAGGTCCTCGTTGATCTTGGCCAATACTTCTTCGTTCAGCAGGCCCTGGGTGAAGGGGGCCACTTGTTCGAGCGACATGGCCATAGCCATCGAAAGCTCGGGGGCGGCCAGGGCCTGGGGGATGTGCTTTTTGAGCACCTCAAGGGCAGCGGGATTATCGAGCAGGCTTTGGATGGGAGATGTGGTGCTGAGCAGGGCCTTGCGGGCGGGTTGGCCGTCTGAGAGCAGCTCACCGGCTTCCAGCTCGAAGGCGGCCTGCAGGTGAATGTGGCGCGAGGAAGCGCCCACCAGCACCTCGTAGCTGCCAGGCTCGGTGACCCAGGCCTGGCGGGCATCATCGTAGCAGGCCAGGGCGGCGCATTCCAGGTCCAACTCGACACAGCGGCGCTCACCGGGCTGGAGGAAGACCTTGGTGAAGGCCTTGAGCTCTTTGGGTGGGCGCTGGAGGCGAGGGTTGAGCGGGCGCAGGTAAACCTGGACCACCTCGTGGCCGGGGTGGGCGCCGGTGTTTGAAAGCTCAATGGCCAGGTGCAGGGCTTCGCTGGGGGCGTAGCAGGCTTTGTTGAGCAAGAGGCTGTGGTAGGCAAAGCTGGTGTATGAGAGGCCAAAGCCAAAGGGGAAGAGGGGCTGGATATCGCGGGCGTCGTAATGGCGGTAGCCAATGAAGAGCCCCTCGCCGTAGAGCACGGCGCCGTTCTCGCCGGGGAAGTTGGTGAAAGAGGGAGTATCTTGGAGGCGGCGGGGGAAGGTGGTAGGCAGGCGGCCAGAGGGGTTGACCTGGCCAAAGAGGACATCCGCCACGGCGTGCCCGGCTTCTTGGCCGGGGTACCAGGCCATGAGCAGGCCGGCAACCTGGTCCAGCCAGGGCATTTCGACGGGCGAACCGCAGTTGAGGACCACGATGGTGCGGGGGTTGGCAGCGGCAACGCGGGCGATGAGCTGGGCCTGCTGGCCGGGAAGCGACAGGTCAGCGCGGTCAAAGCCTTCAGATTCCCATTCGGCGGTGAGGCCGGCGAAGACGATGGCCAGGTCGCATTGGGCGGCGAGGGCGGCGGCATCGCCCAGGGGGTCGGCGGGCTGGGGCGGCAGGCAGCCAATGCGCAGACCGCGCCAGGGGCTGGTGCCTTCCCAGATGTATTCGATTTGGAGGGCGTAGGGCCGGCCGGCCTGGAGCTCGACCTGGGAGGCGGGCCTTTCTCCCTTGCGGTGGTGGGGATCGAGCAGGCTCTTCTCTTCCAGCTCGAAAGCGGGCTGGCCATCGAGGAGCAGGCGCAGGCGGTCGCTGCCGTACAACTGGAAGTCGTAGGCGCCGGATTGGGGCACGCTGAGGGTGGCGCTGAGGCGGGCCGAGAAGCGGGTGGGGTCAACCGCGGCAAGCATGCTGTCAGAGAAGGTGATGTTGGCCCGGTCGGTGAAGAGGCGGGCGGCGGGTGGGCCAGAGAAATCGGGCGTGGCAAAGATTTCGATATCAAGCCCGCCGGGTTGGGCGGCGCCGCTCAGCCAACTCATATCCAGCAGGGGCGGGTTGCGGTGAATGGCACAGCCGGGGCTGTATTGGACGGCAACCTGGGGGCCGAGCTGCTCTTGGATGGCCTGCAGGGGGCTGATGACGTAATGGGGGGTGACTTCAGAGCTGCCGCCGCCCATGATGGAGGGCTGGCGGGCCAGGGCGCCGATGACGGCGACAGAGCGCAGGCGGGCAGGGTCGAGGGGGAGAACGGAGTCGTTCTTGAGCAAGACGATGGCCTCGGCGGCTGCCTGGCGGGCCAGGCGGCGGTGCTCGGGGCGGTCGATGGACTGCTCAGGCTGGGGCTGGGGGTGTTCGAAGACCCCGGCGCGTTGCAGGGTGAGGAGGATGCGGGCAACGGAATCATCCAGTTGTTCCATGGTCAGGCGGCCAGACTGGAGGGCATCGAGCACATGCTGGCCCATCCAGCGAGCGGGGCCGGGCATTTCGAGATCCAGGCCGTTGCAAGCAGCGGCAGGGGTGTAAGTGCCGATCCAGTCAGACATAACCAGGCCATCGAAGCCCCATTCGCCTTTGAGGATGTCGCGCAGGAGGCGTTTGTTTTCGCTGCACCAGGTGCCGTTGAGTTTGTTGTAGGCCGACATGACCGCCCAGGGCTGAGCCTCGCGGATGGCGATTTGGAAGGGGCGCAGGTACAGCTCGCGCAGGGGGCGCTCACGGACATCAGAGCTGAGGGAGCGGCGCTCGAATTCGGCATCGTTGCAGACGAAGTGTTTGATGCAAGCGCCCACGCCCTGGCTCTGGACACCTTTAATGTAGGCGGTGGCCATGCGGGCAGTGAGGAGGGGGTCTTCGGAATAGCATTCGAAGTTGCGCCCGGCGAGGGGGGTGCGGTGAAGGTTGACGGTGGGGGCCAGGAGGATATGGGCGCCCTTGGCCTGGGTCTCTTGGCCCAGGGCCTGGCCTACCTGCTCGACAAGGGCAGGGTTCCAGGTGGCGGCGAGGGCGGTGCCGATGGGGAAGCAGGCCGAACGAGGGGCCATGCTGCCTTCGCTGCCGCGGGCGCCGTTGGGGCCATCGGTGACCTTGAAAGCGGGGATGCCCAGGCGAGGAATGGGGATGGTGTACCACAGGTCGGCACCAGCCAGGAGGCTGGCTTTTTCTTCGACGGTGAGCTCGGCGAGCAGTTGCGCAATCTGTGCATCCATATTGGGGGTTATCCTTTCAAAATTTCGGCGGCGGTAGGCTGGGCTTCGGGGGCGGTTTCAAGGGCCAGGGGGGGCAGCTCAGAGAGGGCATTGAGGCCGAAGTGCTGTAAGAAGTCGGTGGTGGTGCTGTAGAGGATGGGGCGTCCGGGGCGCTCCGCTCGGCCCACTTCTTGCACCAGGCCTTTGCTGAGCAGGCTCTTGAGCACGCCGTCGCTGCTGACGCCGCGAATGGAGTCGATCTCGGGGCGGGTGACGGGCTGCTGGTAGGCGATGATGGCGAGGGCTTCAAGGGCGGCGCGACTGAGGCGGCTGGAGGCATCCAGGCCTAAGAAGCGCTCCACCAGGGGGGCCATCTCGGGGGCAGAGGTGAGCTGGACGCGGCCATAATGGCGCTGCAAGCGCAGGCCGCGCACGTTCTCGGGCCGGTTGAGCAGCATTTCAAGGGCAGAGAGGCCCTGTTCAATGTCGCGCAGGGGCAGCTCGAGGGCGGTGGCAAGCTGGTTGACGGCCACGGCACCGGGGGCCACAAAAAGAAGGGCTTCCAGGCGGGCCAGGAGGAGGGGGTCGAGTTCTGGGATTGGTTGGTCTGACATGCTATAATTGGGCGGTATTTGTGGGATCTATTTTCTGTTTGAAGATTGGGAGTAACCTGTGCGATTATACCATTGGAGCCGCTTCCCTTTACTGGCCCTTTTGCTGGCCCTTTTGGCGGGCTGTACGCCGCCGCAGGTCAGCCAGGGTGAGATGACGGTGGACATCAGCGCCGACGGTAAGCAGTACCAGGTGCGCATCCCGGCGGGCAGCACGGTGCTGGATGCACTGACTGCGGCCGGGGTGACGATGAATGCGCTGGACCACAGCGATCCACCGGATTATACGGTGTTATTGGATGGCTCGCAGGTGAAGGTGGTGCGGGTGCGGGAGGAATTCTACATCGAACAAGTGGTGATTGCCTTTGAGCACCAAACCCTGCGTAACGAGTCGCTGCCGGCGGGTGAGACGCGCCTGAGCCAGCCGGGGGTAGAAGGCCTGCAAGAGGTGACCTATCGGCGGGTGTATGAGAACGAGGTGGAAGTATCGGTCAGTGCGGTGAGCACGGTGGTGGTGCGCGAGCCGGTGCCAGAGATTGTGATGTTAGGCAGCCAGACGCCTTTTGCTTCCCAGCCAATCCCAGGGCGGATGGCGTATCTTTCGGCGGGCAATGCCTGGGTGATGGAAGTGAGCACGGGCAACCGCCGCCCGGTGGTGACCACCGGCGACCTGGATGGACAGGTGTTTGAGCTTTCGCAGGATGGCAAATGGCTGTTGTTTACCCGGCGCGGCGAGGCAGAAACCACGATCAATACGCTGTGGACGGTGCTGTTGGACCAGGATGACGGGCAGTTGGTTGACTTGCAGGCGGCCAACATCGTTCATTTTGCGGGTTGGGCGCCGGGCCTGAGCATGGTGGCATATTCGACGGTGGAACAGCGCAGCACGGCCCCCGGTTGGCAGGCGAATAATGACCTGTATACGGTGGGGGTGCGCGAGACGGGCTACCTGATGCCGGTGATGGAGAGGCTGGAGGCCAATTCGGGCGGGGTGTATGGGTGGTGGGGGATGGATTTCACCTGGTCGAACGATGGCATCCGGCTGGCTTATGCCAGGCCGGATGGGGTGGGCCTGTTTGACACCCGCGCGGAAGCGCTGACGCCGCTGTATGACCTAATCCCATTCCAAACGGGGAGCGATTGGGCCTGGGTGCCAGGGGTGACCTGGGCGCCGGACAACCGGGTGATCTATACCGTTGATCACGTAGCGCCTGCGGGCTCGGCCGCGCCAGAGCAATCGACGCGCTTTGACCTGCTGGCGATTCCGCTGGAAGGGGGGGCGCCGCTGAGGTTGGTTTCAGACGTGGGCATGTTCGCATATCCATCGCCGTCGCCGCTGCAGAACCCGATCGTGCAGGTTGGCAGCGATGAGGGCGGCCCGCTGTTAGAGAATGTGTACCAGGTGGCTTATTTGCAGGCTATCTTTCCGGCGCAGAGCAATACCAGTCGTTACCGGCTGGTGGTGATGGACCGGGATGGGTCAAACCGGCGCGTGCTCTTCCCTGATGAAGGGGCGCCAGGGCTGGACCCACAGCAGGTGGTCTGGTCGCCGGGGCCGGTGGGAGAGGCAGGCGGTTATCGTATTGTATTACTTTACCAGGGCAATATCTGGATGGTGAACCTGACCGATGGTGAGGCGCAGCAGATCACCGGAGACGGCCTGGCGGTAAGCGTGGATTGGAAATAAAAATCGAGTATGAGGAGCGTTTGAAATGCGCATTTTGATTACCGGCGCGGCCGGATTCTTGGGTTCACATTTGTGCGAGCGGCTTTTGGGTGAGGGGCACCAGGTTATTGGGATGGATAACTTCATTACCGGCAACCCGCAAAACCTGGCCCACCTGGCGGGCAGGGAGGGGTTTGAATTCATCCGGCACGATGTCTCGGACTTCATTTTTGTGCCGGGCAAAGTGGATGCCGTGATGCACTTTGCCTCTCCAGCCAGCCCAAACCCGGGTTCGCCGCTGGGCTATGTGAACCTGCCGATCCAAACGATGAAGGCGGGGGCGCTGGGGACGCACAATTCGCTGGGGGTGGCGCGGGCACACCAGGCGCGCTTCTTGCTGGCCTCGACCAGCGAGATCTACGGTGACCCGCTGGAACACCCGCAGACGGAGGCCTATTGGGGGCACGTGGACCCGATTGGGGCGCGCTCGGTGTACGATGAAGCCAAGCGCTTCGCTGAGGCGCTGACAATGGCCTATCACCGCTTCCACGGCATCGATACGCGCGTCGTGCGCATCTTTAACACCTATGGGCCGCGCATGCACCTGGACGACGGCCGCGTGGTGCCGAACTTTTTGCAGCAGGCTCTGCGCAGTGAGCCCCTGACCGTTTATGGCGATGGGCAGCAGACGCGCAGCTTCTGTTATGTAAGTGACCTGGTGGATGGGATCGTGCGCCTGCTGTATTCTGATGAACACATGCCGGTGAACATTGGCAACCCGCGCGAGACCACGATCCTGGAGTTTGCTGAGACGATCAACCGCCTGGTGGGCAACCCGGCGGGGATTGAGTTCAAGCCTGACCTGCGCCTGGGCAGCGATCCGCAGCGCCGCCGTCCGGATATCAGCCGCGCCCAACAGATCTTGGGTTGGCAGCCGCAGGTGGTGTTAGAAGATGGCCTTCAGCGAACGATCGAATACTTTCGCTCGAAGCTGGGTTTGCAGACGGTATGACCTCGATTTTGACCAACCCGCGCGAGCGGGGGCGTTTTTTGCGCTTTGCGGTGGTGGGGGTGGTGGGGGCAGTGGTCGATTTTGGGGTGGCTAACCTGTTGGTGCACCTGGCCAAGGCCTCGCTGACGCTGGCGGGGACGGTCTCGTTCATCTGTGCGATCATCAGCAACTTCACCTGGAATCGCTATTGGACATATCCCGATTCGCGTTCTAAGCATGCGGCGCGCCAGTTGGTGGAATTTACGCTGGTCAGCGTGGCTGGCCTGCTGATCCGCATCCCGATCTTGCACTACGTAGAGCCGGTGTTGGAGAACCTGTTTGAGCGCCTGCCGTTCAGCCTGCCGCTGTTTGAGCCGCGGGTGTATGCGGATAATATCACCCTGGCGGTTGCGATCGTGATCGTGATGTTTTGGAACTTCTTTGCCAACCGCTATTGGACCTATCGCGACGTGACATGATTCTGAGCCTATTCAGATTTCACACAATTACTTGAAGAGAGTATAATTTATAAAAGGTCAAATGATGTCTACCCCAAAGCGATATGTACCCATCTATTCAACACGCGGCGACCTGGAAGCCTTCATGGCTTATCCACATATCTACAGCCGGCAGGGCGATTGGATTGGGTTGGTAACGGCTGAGCGCGATGTGTATTCGGTGCACGGGCAGTACGTGGGCTGGCTGGCAGATGGCCCGCGCATCTTGCGCAAGCTGTCTGATGACGATATCCGGCCGGTCATCGCGGTGCTGCGGCCCGAGGCGATCAAAGTGGTGACGCCGGCCCAGGTGCCGCTGGCGCCCATGATGCGCGAGCTGAGCTTTGGCACAGCCGATGTGCTGATGGATTATCCTGAGCTGCTGCCGCCGGTGGATTTCGGCGATATGCTCAAGGATATGGATTGACCGGCGACGAACTGATTTCCCTCTACACATGATGAGCGACGAAACCCCTGTCCTAGAAGAAAAGGCTGGATCGGAGGCCGAAGCGGTCACCACGGTCCGTTCTTTGCGTGAGCTGATCGAGCGCGTTTCGGGGAAAGGGCAGTGGAAGCTAACCCGCGAGGCCGACAGCGGCCTGGCGGAGAGCCTGCCTTTTCCCTTCTTGGCGTTGGTAGGGCAGACCGAGATGAAGCTGGCTTTGCTGTTGGCGGTCATCAACCCGGCGGTGGGGGGTGTGCTGCTGTTGGGGCCGCGCGGCACCGGCAAGACGACTGCCATCCGCAGCCTGGTGGACCTGCTGCCCGAGACGCCGCGCAGCCTGTGTTTCTACGGCTGTATGCCAGAGGATATTGAGGTTGGCGGGCTGGATGCGGTTTGCCCAGACTGCGCCCGCAAGTATGGACAGGGAGAGCCCCTGGCAGCCATGGATAAGGTGCGCCTGGTGGAGCTGCCCTTGAACGCGCGCCTGGAAGACGTGGTGGGGGGGCTGGATGAACGCGCCGCCGTGCAAGAGCGGGTGCGTTTGCAGCGGGGCATCCTGGCGTTGGCCGACCGCAATTTGCTGCACGTGGATGAAGTGAACCTGCTGGCAGATGAGGTGGTGGATGCGATCTTGGATGCGGCGGCGCAGGGAACCTACAGCGTGCGGCGCGGTCCTTTGACGGCGACATACCGGGCGCGCTTTGGCCTGATTGGGTCGATGAACCCGGAGGAGGGGCGGCTGCGCCCGCAGATCATGGACCGCTTTGGGCTGCGGGTGGTGGTGCGCGGCCTGAGTGACGTTAACGAGCGCATGGAGGCTTACCGCCGGGTGCAGGCTTACCTGACCATGCCGCGGCGGGTGGTGCTGGCGTATGCGCCTGAGACGCAGTTGGCCCAGGCTGAGCTGCAAGTGGCGCGCGATATGCTGCCGCAGGTGGTGATTCCTGAGGAGGTTTCGCGGCTGGGGCTGGCGATGGTGCACCGCTTGAAGATCGATTCGCTGAGGGCAGAGATCACTTTGTTCGAGGGGGCACGTGCTTATGCGGCCCTGGATAACCGGCTGGAGGTCAGTGCAGAAGACCTGCGCGATGTAGCGCCGATGGCACTGCGCTTGCGGCGTTCGACATTTATGGAAAAGTATTTTGAGGATCAAGGGGCAGAAGAGGCTGAGATTTCTGGTATTATTGACCAGGCCATAAAAGAGAACGGGAAGTAGAGGAAAGAAGCGATGGCTGCGAAGAAAGAAATTTACAAGGTAAAGTCAATTCCTGTAGACCCCGCTACGATGCCTGAACCAACAACCGCCGCTGATTTTGTGCGCAGGGGTATGGCCTGTTATGCCCGCCAGCAGTTTGATAAGGCCTCGCTGGACCTGGATGCGGCGATTTCTTTGGATCCCAAAGATCGCGAGGCTTATTACGCCCTGGGGATGGTGAAGAAGGCCCAAGAGAAGCCGGATGAGGCTGTGGCGGCCTTCAGGCAGGTGATCGACCTGATCTCTTCAGAGACGGGGGCGAACCGGGTGAAGGCCGATATGCTGCGCCGCCTGGCCCTGGGGCATATCAATGAGATTACGCAAGGGGACTGGAACCTGGAGAAAGAGATTTGGCAGCGCATCACTTAAATCATCGTCAGCGCCTTGAGGCTTGCCTGGCGGGCGGGAAGCTTGACCGTCCGCCAGTGGCGTTGTGGCGGCATTTTCCGGTCGACGACCAGACCGCGGATGGGCTGGCGGCGGCGACCCTGGAATTCCAGCGCTTGTATGATTTTGACCTGGTGAAGGTGACCCCGGCTTCTTCATTTTGCCTGCGCGATTGGGGGGTGGAAGATGCGTGGCGAGGCTCAACCGAGGGCACGCGCGAGAATACCCGCCGGGCGGTGCAAACGCCCGGAGATTGGCTGCGCCTGCCGGTGCTGGACCCCTACGCGGGCAGCCTGGGGCAGCAGTTGGACTGCCTGCGCCTGGTGTGTGGGGAGATGAAAGAGCAGACGCCGGTGCTGCAAACCATCTTCAGCCCATTGGCACAGGCCAAGAATCTGTGCGGCGGGCAAACCTTGCTGACCCATTTGCGACATTACCCAGATGCGCTGCATGCGGGCTTGCAGACCATTGCCGAGAGTACGCGGCGGTTTATCGAGGCGGCCTGTGAAACCGGGATTGCGGGGGTCTTCTACGCGGTGCAGCATGCCAGCTATATGCTGCTTTCGGCCTCGGAATATGAGCACTTTGGGCGGACGTATGACCTGCAGGTGCTGGAGCCGGCTGGTAAGCTGTGGCTGAATATGCTGCACCTGCACGGCAACGATGTGATGTTCGAGCACCTGACGGATTACCCGCTGGCGATCATCAACTGGCACGACCGGGATACCTTCCCATCTTTGGTGGAGGCGCGCCAGCACTACCAGGGGGTGATGTGCGGGGGCTTGCAGCGCGAGCGGACGATGGTGTTGGGCACGCCCGAGCAGGTGGCGGCAGAGGCGCACGATGCGCTGCTGGCAACCGGCGGAGAGCGCTTCATCTTAGGGACGGGCTGTGTGCTGCCCATCACTGCGCCGCGGGGCAATATTTGGGCGGCGCGGCAGAGCGTGGAGGGCAAGTGGACGGCATGAAGCGGATGACCCGGGCGGGGGTGGGCCGTGGCTGAGCTGCGCGTGATCAGCGGTACGGCGCGCGGCCGCAGGCTGCGCTCGGTGCCGGGGGATACTACCCGGCCGATCACCGACCGGGTGCGCGAGGCCTTGTTCAACATCCTGGGCCCAGATGTGCAAGGGGCGAGGATGCTGGATCTGTTCGCAGGCACGGGCAGCGTGGGGATCGAGGCTTTGAGCCGGGGGGCGGCGCATGTGACTTTTGTGGATTTGAACCGCCTGCCCGTGGCTACGGTGAAGGCCAACCTGAAAGCCACCGGCCTGGAGGCCGGGGCGCAGGTGTGGCAGGGAGATGCGTTTGCTTTTTTGGAGCGCACCCCGGCGCAGGCTTACGATTACGTGTACATTGCCCCGCCGCAGTACAAGGGGCTGTGGAAGCGGGCACTGCTGGCGGTGGACGCCCACCCGGAGCTGCTTTCAGAGGATGCGTGGGTGATGGTGCAGATCCACCCGGTGGAGATGGAGCCTCTGGAAGGCGGCGAGGTGCTGCGCAACCTGGCTGAATTTGACCGGCGGCATTATGGCAGCACCTTGTTGATTTTCTATGAACGGTTGTACAATTAGGTTATCGGGAGCAGCCTATGCCAAGTGAAATCTCTCCACGCAAGATTTTACGCCGCGCTTTTCCGGGCATCCGTGAGGATGAAGCGGAAGAGATGGTGGCGGTGGGCAAGATGCGCAAGTATCCAGAAGAGACGATCTTGTGCCGCGAGGCGGCGCGCGAGAGCACTTTTTATATTCTATTAGATGGCCAGGTGGTGGTTACCAAAGAGATGACCAACCTTGAGAAGAAGCATATGAAAGACCTCGAGGCGGGGGATTTCTTTGGTGAGATGGCGCTGATCCATAATGCGCCGCGGGCGGCGACCGTGACCACGGTGACGCCGGTGACGGTGCTGGAGATCCGCAAGGAAGACTTCACCAAGCTGCTCGAGCGCAGTACCACCATGTCGCTGGCGATGGTGCGCGAGATCAGCCGGCGCATGCGGCAGAACGATGATCTGGCGATCGAAGAGCTGCGCCTGAAGGCGCGTGAGCTGGCAGAGGCCTACCAGCAGTTGGCTGAGATGGATTATGCCCGCCAAGAGTTCTTGACCACCATTGCGCACGAGCTGCGCACGCCGCTGACGGCGGCGGGCGGGTTCATGCAGTTCATCCGCAAGGGGATGCTGCAGGGCGAGGCGTTGAATTCGGCGCTGGATACGGTGGCCAACAATATCCAAGACATTATCTCGCTGACCAACGATATCCTCTTCTTGCAAGAAATGGATCTGATCTTGACCGACGTGCAGCCGGTGGACATGGGGGCCTTGGTGACCATGGCGGTAGAGCAGCAGCGCGGGCGGGCTGAGCGCCACCGCATCAATTTGCAGCTCAAGGTGGCAGAGGGCCTGCCGAAGGTGGCTGGAGACCCAGCCAGCCTGGAGCGGGCTTTTGTGGCCATCCTGGATAATGCGATCAAGTTCAGCCCAGAGGGGGGCGATGTGCGGGTGGAGATTGGCCATAACGAGCCGCTGATCTGGGTGGAAGTGCAGGACCAGGGGGTGGGCATTCCAGAAGAGGCACTACCGCGCATTTTTGAGCGCTTTTTCCGGTTGGACGAGGTGGGGGGGCACCTGTTCCGAGGGGTGGGGCTGGGGCTCTCAATTTGCCGCCAGGTGATCGAACAGCACGGGGGGCGCATCGAGGTGGCGAGCAAGCTGGGAGAAGGCAGTACGTTTACGATCTACTTGCCAATGAAAAGTTAGCTGTAAATAAAAACTATCCCGAAAATGAAGCCGGGGCCGTCTAGAAAGAACCTTTAGACGGCCCCTTGTTTTGCACGACACGGTATCATTACCGCATGATCAGCGGCAGATACACCCGCTTGAGCGGGTTTAGCGGAGGATAATCGCCAGGTAAATCCT
>Ga0116144_10002875_pt1 | contig 17913 bp, 16 predicted proteins | sample AD_UKC035_MetaG_FD_89746 | JGI IMG/M metagenome (GOLD analysis project Ga0116144, IMG submission 89746) | Active sludge microbial communities of municipal wastewater-treating anaerobic digesters from USA - AD_UKC035_MetaG | ecosystem: Engineered > Bioreactor > Anaerobic > Digestate | place: USA...
CATTAAGGCATATTCAATCCATCGCTGACATGGACGCGGCTGAGTATGATGAGTTTGCCAAGCTCTTGCGGGCCGCTCATACTGCCATCAAGACCGTCACCCATATCGAGCACCTGACCCTCATCCAGGAAGAAAGCTCTAACCACTTTCACCTATGGTTCTTCCCCTGGACACAAGCTGTCCTGGATCGCTACGGCTCACCTTCCCTGGCAAAGGTGCGCGCCATCATGGCCGATTATCGCCAGCAGCCGTTGGACGATGCCGGTTGGCAACTGTTGAAAGGATCGATTGAAGAGATGAGGGCGCTGCCGGTGTGGAGGCGGCATGAAGCTCCTAAAGGAAATCTGTCGCCGGCATGAATTTCATTCAGAAGTTTGCCGCTCCACTGTCCAACTGATATAATGAATCTATGTCATACGCGTTCTTCCACCCACCCCGTTAACTCTCCGCCTTACCTCCGGCGCGAGCACCGCCTCTTTCTCCAGGTATCTTGATCCTATGATTACTTACATCCTGAGAGAAAGAGGTAAACATGCTTAATTTAACCAAGTCCCCAAAATCGAATATCCTTCTGAGTTTTTTGCGCGGCGGCTTTTCGTTGACCGTGCTCTTCTTGTTGATCGAGTTCTTCGACGAGCTGAACTACGGCGTTGAAGGCGCTGCCTTGCCCGCCTTGCGTACCGACCTGGGATTGTCTTATGCCCAGGTGGGGCTGCTGCTGGGGTTGCCTGGCATGCTCAATATCCTGTTTGAGCCCATCATCATGCTGTTGGGCGATACCCGCTTGCGCAAGCGCCTGGTCATCGGCGGCGGCCTGGCCATCGCCGCGGCCCTGCTGGTGATCGCCGCCTCGCATTCCTTTGTGCTCATCTTATTAGCCCTTATCGTGGCCTTCCCAGCCAGCGGGGCTTTCGTCTCGCTAGTGCAGGCGACAATGATGGACCTGAATCCGGGCCGTGAAGCCCAAATGATGGCCCGCTGGACTGTCGCCGGTTCGTTGGGCAACCTGCTTGGTCCGCTGCTGCTGGCGGCGGGGTTTGCCCTGGGCCTGAGTTGGCGCTGGACTTACGCCGGGCTGGCGGTCATCTGCCTGGGCCTGGTGCTGATGGTCTTGCCGCGCGCCTTTCCCAGTCATGAGAAACGGCTGGAGCCCTTACTGCACGATGAGGCTGGCGATGCTCAGCCGCACAGCCTGAAAGACCTGTGGAACGGTTTGCGCCAGGCGCTGCGTACCCCGCGCTTGCTGCGCTGGATGCTGCTCTTACAGCTTGGCGATCTGCTGTTAGATGGCCTGACCGCCTACCTGCCGCTCTATTTCACCGATGTAATGCGCCTGGACCTGGCCCAATCTGGCTTGCTGTTGAGCGTGCTGATGGGCGCCGGCCTGGTCTCGAACATTGCCCTTGTCCCCCTGCTAGAAAAAGTGCCCGGCCGCTGGCTGGTGCGCCGTTCGGCGGCGGCCGCGGCCCTGATCTATGCCGCCTGGTTGTTGGTTCCCTGGCTGTGGGTCAAGATCGGCCTCATCATCCTGCTCAAGCTGATCACCCTGGGCTGGTACGAGGTGCTGCAGGGCGAGGCTTACGCCAGCGTCCCGGGGCGCTCGGGTACGGTCATGGCCATCAATTCGGTCTTTGGGCTTTTCGGCAGTGGGGTAGCCTGGCTGGTGGGTTTTGCAGCGGCCAGGGCCGGGCTTCCGGCTGCCATGTGGCTGCTCTTGGCTGGGCCGCTGTGCCTGGTGTTCTTGGTGCCAAAGGGAGAGCAACCTCGGTGATGGATTGGATATAATTGGCTTATGAAAAAGATCCTTCTCATCCTGGGCCTGGCAGTGCTGTGTGCAGCTTGCACAACGGCCACACCTGCTGCTACAGCCCTTCCCCCCGCCCCAATCCCTACGGCCACGCAAGCCGTGATGCCCACCGCGCCCCCGCCTACGCAGACTTCCGCCCCTACAAAGACTTCAGCCACCACCCCGCTGTCGACGCGCACCACCCCGCCCACGCCCACCCTTACCTCGCTGCCCACGTTGACCCCCACCGCCGTCCCCCCCATGCCCCTGGTGTTGACCACGCCAGTAGAGATCGGGGCGGCGCTTCCGGCGGGCGCAGCGCCCATTGGGCTGGATAATTACGCCCGCCTGGCCAACGTGGCTCGTTGGGGCAAGGGTTCCATCCTGGGGGCCGCCTTCACCCCGGGCGGCGATGCTTTTGTGATCGGCAGTGCCTATGGCTTTGCCATCTTTGACCTGGCCCACCTGGACACTCCACCGCAGTGGGTTGGTTTTGAAGCACCCGAGTTCTACGAAAGCCTGTATTTCAGCCAGGATGGCCGCTTCCTCTTGCTTCAGGATTGGGATGGCCGGCAGCAAGCGTATAGCTATCCTGAAGGCCAGCCTGCCCAGTCCAGCGGCGGGTCTGCGGTGCAAAGAGGCACCACCCTCATCCGCGAATGGGGCACCGGCGACTTCAACTCGCCCGACGGAGCGTTACAACTGCGCTGCAAGGTGACCTACGATGAGAAGGATGGGAACACAGAGTATTCTATCCGCCAAGTCTACAGCCTACAGACCGGCAGCCTGCTCTACACCTTGCCCGATGAGACTATCCAGGTGACTTACTGGGACTTTAATTCGCCCCAGGGCTGCGACCTGGCCTCTTTCAGCTACTGCGGCGACGTCTACTCGCCAAATGCCAACCTGCCGTACCGGGTCGGGTTTTCCCCCTCTGGAGACAGCCTGGCCATCCTCTACCGCCCGCCAAACCTGAGTTATTCGCGCTACTTTGGCATCCTGCGTGTCTATGACACCCAGGATGGGCGGCTGCTGGGCTCGTTTGGCAGCTTTGAATCGCCCGTAGAAACCTACGCCTATGCCCCTGATGGCAAAACGCTCCTGGTGGCAAATGTGGATGGCTCGGTATACTTGTGGGATGCGCGCCAGGATGAGCTGGCCTTCAGCGCCTGGCCGTTTGATGCCCCCATCAACAGCCTGGCGTACAGTTACGATGGCAGATTCCTGGCCCTCCAGCGCAGCGATACCCTCGAAGTGCGGCGCTCTAGCGATGGCGGGCTGGTTTCGCGCTACCAGGCCACCGCCTTTGCCCTCTCTCCCAACAGCCTGCAAATGGCCGTGGGTGATGAGCAAGGCCGTATCGCCGTCCACGCCCTGGATACTGGGAAAGCACTATACCAGATCGAATCTGCCCACGCCGGGGCCGTCTTTGCCCTGGCCTATTCCAGCGATGGACAGCTCCTGGCCTCCAGCGGCGCAGACTGTTACGGGAAGGTGTGGCAAGCCGCCGGTGGAACCTTCTTGCATTACCTCGAAGCCAACCGCACCAATGCCTACGGTGAGCCGGATACCGAATCGCGCATCTTTATCTACAGGCTGAAATTCTTGCCCCAGACCAATGATCTGATCGGTTCGGGCAGTTGGGGGCGGGTGGTTAGCTGGGATATCGATACTGGCGTCACCAATTACCTGATCGAGCCAGAGCCGGTGGGGTTTTGGGGCGGTATGATGACCCTGAACCCGCATTTTCCAGAATACTTTGGGGTGGATGTGGCCAGCGGTCATTTTTACATCAACGAGATGGTTTACAGCCTGGCCGATGGCAGCCTGGTCGGCCCCTACCAGTATCCCGATGAAACGCCGTTCAACTGCGCCCCCACCGGGCCGCTCTCGCAAGATGGGCGCCTGCGCTTTAGCATCGGCCTGAAGAATATGACCGGGCGCATCTGCATCCTGAATGCCGGTGATAACCACCTGCTGGCGAGCTTCGAAGTGCCTGCCCAACACAGCCTGGCCTGGGTTTACCTCTCTCCTGATGGCAGGCAGTTGATCGTCACCAGCGACGCCGGGCCGGTGTACGTGTATGCAGTGCTACCGTGAGACCGGCAGAGAGCCTCAAGTTGTAATATCCAGTCTTCAATAAAGCGTGTACAATGTAAAGGTACCCTTTTCTCACTAACTACCATCCACCATTCACTCTTAGACGGAGGCCCTATGCAAGATCTGACTGAAGGAATTCTAGAATTGCTGCGCCTGACCTCCACAGACCTACCGCCGGATGTTGAAGCTGCCCTGCACGAAGCCATGCAGCAGGAAGAACCGGGTTCAGCCGCTCGCGGTGCTTTGGAGACGATCCTGGAGAATGTGGAACTGTCACGTAAGAATTCAACCCCCATTTGCCAGGATACCGGCACCCCCATCTTTTACGTCTATCACCCGGCAGGCTGGAGCACGCAAGCCCTGCGCCGGCAGATCGAGGCAGCCGTGGTGCAGGCCACCCAAAAATCATACCTGCGCCCCAACTCAGTTGACTCGCTCAACGGTAAGAACAGCGGCAATAACCTGGGCGGGCATTACTTCCCCACCGTGCACTTCCAGGAAGTGGACGGCGAGACCCTGACCATTGAGCTGATGCTGAAAGGCGGCGGCAGTGAAAACTGCGGGGCGCAGTATTCACTGCCGCATACTGCGCTGGGCGCTGGGCGCGACCTGGCTGGCGTGCGCAAGGCAGTGCTGGATGGCGCCTACCAGGCCCAGGGCCAGGGCTGCGCGCCGGGCATCTTGGGTGTCGCTATTGGCGGTGACCGCGGCTCGGCCTTCTTTACATCGAAAGAAGTGCTCTTCCGCAAGCTGGACGAGCCCAACCCCGATCCACAGCTCAACGAGTTGGAAGCGCGCCTGACGAGTGAGATCAACCAGCTTGGCATTGGCCCAATGGGCTTTGGCGGTAAGACCACGGTGTTGGGCGTCAAAATAGACAGCCTGCACCGCCTGCCGGCCTGTTATTTCGTCACCATGTCGTACATGTGCTGGGCCTACCGCCGCCGCAAGATGACGGTTGCTGGCGACCAGGTCAAATACGAGTAGGAGGTTCTCATGGTCGAATTGAGCATTCCCCTGAGTGATGAGGCCATCCGCAGCCTGAAGGTTGGCGATACGGTGGCGCTGAGCGGTGTGATGATCACCGGCCGCGACACCGTCCATAAGTGGATGGTAGACACCTTCATCAAGAAGACCCGCCCTCCACAAGGTGATGACCTGGAGGTATACAATGCCATCAAACCGCTGCTGCACAGCAGTGTCATTTATCACTGCGGGCCGGTGGTGGCAGGGCTGGATACCAGGCAGTACAAGTTCGTGGCTGCCGGGCCAACCACCAGCATCCGTGAGGAGCCCTACCAGGGTGCGGTGATGGATCACTTCAAGGTCAAAGGCGTGATTGGTAAGGGCGGCATGGGACCAAAGACGCTCAAAGCCTGCCAGGACGTGCCGGGTGTGTACCTGCACGCCATTGGCGGGGCGGCCTCACTCATCGCCCAAACCGTGAAGCGCGTGTTGAGCGTCTATAAATACGAATTTGGCGTCCCCGAAGCCATGTGGGTGATCGAGGTCAAAGACTTCCCGGCTGTGGTCACCATGGATGCCCACGGTCACAGCCTGCATGCCGAGGTAGAAGCCCACTCAAAGGCCGTTCTGCAAGACTTGCTGACCAGGCCGCTAGAATCAATCCCCAAATAACCGCTTGTTCTGCTAGTCCGAACTCACTTTAATATAACGTGAATTTGGGTGTAAGGGGTTTGGGGGTTGTTTTGGGCAGCGAAGCTGCCCAAAACAACCCCCAAATCTCCCACTTTGCCGCTAACCCGAACTCACGTTAATATAAACAGCCCTTCGTGATGAAAGTCACAGACGAACAGGGCAAACGGTGTCATGATAGAAGGATAAGAGAGAATTCTATCTAAGGAGAGATGCGAATGACCCTATTTGATCGTATTGTCCTGCTTGCCACCGGCCTGGTAGCCGCCTACCTGGTTTGGCGTTTCTACAGCCGCTACACCAAAACCAAACAGCTCCATGATATCTACTACATGCTCGGTTTTGTGGTGCTGTTGGTTTCGGGGCTGCTGCTGATCTTCTTGGGCTATGATATCCTGGCCTCGCCCTATGTGCTCACGGTTGCCAGCCTCATCCCGCTGGGCATCTCACTGGGCCTGATGAACCAGTTCTTCAAGCCCTGGAAGAAAGCCTATGCCTGGTTTGCCCTGGTGGGTTTCCTGGCAATTGCCATCACCAGTATTGCCGGTTCAGACCTGAGAAAATTGGCCGTGCCCATCTTCCACGGCGTAGCCGGGCTGATCATCTTCGGCGGGCCGATCAAGGTTTTCTTGGAGAAGAAAGCCCCGTCCGGCTTTTGGTGGGTGGGGGTGGGCGGCGCGTTGATCGGGCTGGGTGGCATTGCGCTGGCTTTCCTCTCCAGCGGCTCGCAATTGCTCTTCTTCAGCCAGTCTTTTGTCATGACCATCCTGGCGCCCTTGCTGTTGCTCATGTCCCTGGCATTTGCTTTTGGGTTCATGAAAGACATCATCAAAGACCTCAAAAAATAGGTATAAGGAGAAGAATAATGAAAAACTTGACTACCCTCGGCAAGATCCTGCGCATCGTCGCCATCATCCTGATGACCTTGACCGCGGCCTTCACCATCCTGGGTGGGGCGGGCACTTCTTGCGTGGCCTTTGCACCCAACAACCCCAGTTGGGCCGAGATGGGCGGCAAACTGGCCCCGTACCAGTGGCTGTATATCCTCTTTGTACTGGCAACCCTGGCCTTCGGTGTGATGGGCGCACGCGCTGTGGTGTTGTTGATCCGTGGGCGGGCCAATGCCTACCGGTATTCGCTGATCGCCCTGATCGGCGGCGCAGTGGTGGGCATCATCCATATCCTGGTCTCGCGCAGTTTGCGCGGCAGTTCGATGCCGGTGGATATGGTCGTTTACACCACCATCCTGACCCTGGCGTACTTCTTGATCTTGCGCATCCCTGCCCTGTGGCAGAAGGTGGGTTTTGACCAACCCGCCTCGGCCAATACTGCCGGTACCACCGGCGGGCTGGCAGCCATCCTGGCGGGCGTGCTGGCCCTCACCGTGCACCTGTGGGCTGGTCCTACCCATACCTGGAACGGCGTCAACTGGGCAGATGCCTGGCACCCCACCCTGACCGTGGCGGGTTGGGGCCTGGTGTTGCTGGGGATTGGTCTGTTGGCCTGGAGCATGGGATTGGCATTCGGCCGCAGTTCTCTGGCAAACGGCAAAGCTTAATCGTCAACTGAGACCTGCCGCCGCAGGCGCTTGTTTTCACTGCGGTGGCGTTTGCGATCCAGCCTCGCTTGTTTTGCGGCGAGGCTGGGCCGCGTCTTATGGCGTGGTTTGGGCGGCTGGGCGGCCTTGCTCAGCAGGGCGGTCAGCCGCTCGATGGCATCTTGCCGGTTCTGTTCTTGCGTGCGGTAGCGGCGGGCGTGGATCACCAATATCCCCTCGCTGGTGATGCGGCTGGCTGCCAGCTTATCTAACCGCAGGCGCACCGCCTCGGGCAAGAGGCGGGTGTTGAAGCGCAGTTGGGCCTGCGTGGCAACCTTGTTCACGTTCTGCCCGCCCGGCCCCGAAGCCTGGATGAAATCAACCTGGATATCGTTCTCGTCGATGGAGAGCGATGGCGAAATTTGGATCATTCCCGTACCTCGATCAGCGTTGGATCGTCGAGCCTTGCTGCCCGCTCGAATCAGAGCTGACCACTTGCCCGTCTTTTTCCAATGTGCCCCGGTAATTGCCTTCACCGGCAAAGGCCTGCCAGCCACTTAGGATGAAAGGCACTGGGCCGTCGGCGGCCAGCCACTCGCCGTTGTACTTGCGTGCGATGTGAACGTGCTTGCCCGTGGCGCGCCCGCCCTCGCAGGAGGGGTGCCCCAAGGGTTCATCCAATGCCACCCACACCCCGCTGCCGATGCGTTCGTAGTCGGCCAGGTGCATGTACACGATCACCCAGCCGGTTTGCTCGCGGCCGTCGCCGTCCAGGTCCAGGGCCACGGCATTGTAAGCCGAGCGCACCACCAGCCCCGGTGATGCGGCGGTGGTCCAGGCCGGCGACACTGCACAGGCCGCACCGCCGGTGATGGGTGAGAAGTCCAGCGCGCCGCGCGGCGTGCCGGCATTCCAGGCAAAGTGCGGCCCGGCTGTCAGGCTCCAATATTCACCTGGCAAGAAGGGCAATTCCAGCACCGGCTGTGCCAGGCCGGTGGGTAAGAGGGGGCCAGCCGCCGCGGCGCGCCCCCAGGGATCACCGAAGAGTTGGGCGTAGCGTTCCAAGAAGTTCTGCGCGCCATAGATGGCGGGCTGCCAGTCTGCCTGGCTATAGAGCAGGGCGAACAGGTGTTGGACAGCCACGCTGCCGGCGTTCAGGGTGGGGTTGGGGTGCAGGGTGCCGCCGCCGGCAAATTTGAGCCCTCCAAAAGTCCCGCCTCGCCAGCCGTAATAGGCCAGGTTGAGCTGGGTGGCGGCGATCATCATCTCTTCATACAGCCCCTGGCGGTCTGGGATCTCGAAGCCCAATGGGTAGACCATCGAGCGTTCGGTGACATCCTGGTTGAAGACCCAGCCAGAACGGTATTCCAGCAGGGCCAACAGCAGGCGCGGGTTGACAGACAGCTCGGTTGCCACGCGCTGCACGATGGCTGCGCCGCTGACCGTTTCGTTATACACCTTGCCCTGGTAGGTGCTCAGGTAACCCCCGGCTTGCATCACATAGCCTGCCACGTCAAAGTCTAAGGATGTAGGCGAATAGACCATCTCACTGTCGGGCAGCAGCGGGGTAGAAGGGCTGACCATCCCATACGTATTGGGGATGGTCAATTGTTGGTTGCCGGGCAGGTAGCCGTTCGCCTGGCCCGCCTGGTAAGGGCTGATCTGGTCCACGGTCACGTCAAAGCGCCCAGCCAGCCCCTGCAGCGTGTCGCCCGGCTGGGTGTAATAGGTGTACGCTGCGCCCGGGTCGCCAGGGGTGGGGGTTGCCAGCCAGTAGGGCGTGGCAGGGGGCAAGGTCACCAGCGGCAGGGGGCTGGGGGGAATTTGCGTTTCAGATGCTGCCGGGGGGGCGCCTGCCTCTGCGCTGGGGGCCGGCAGGCTGGCGCCTGGCTCGGGGGTTGGCAGGCCCGGCACTTGCCCGCCGCCAGAAGCAGCCAGGGTTTGCGCCAACTGCTGGCTGGATATTTCGGGGGTCGCGGCCGGGAAGTTGCAGGCCAATCCACTGCCTGCAAGGCAGGCAAGGGCCAGCAGGATGCGTAAGTAAGGGAAAAGAGGGCGTTTTCTCATCATTTACCCGGGCGGGTCTCCAGTGTTTGAATTATACCCGCATGAGATGATTTATAATTCGTTGCAAAACCTATTGATGTTCAAGCGTATATCGATGACCCACTTCATTTCACTTTCAAGAATATGCCTGTGTTGTGCCTTGTTGTTAACCGCCTGCCAGGCCCAATCCGCCCCGGCCCCGGCAAGCGCCACACCCATCCCGCCCACGGCCACGTCGCTGCCCACGGCTACCTTCACCCCCTGGCCCACCCCCACCCTGCCGCCGCCCACCTCCACCAGCACCCCGCTGCCAGGGCTGCAAGTCTGTTCACCCCTGCAGGATGTCGCCTTTGACGCGCTGGACGAGATGATTGTCAATGGATTTTCCCCGCCCAGGCAGCCTGGCTCAGATGATCCGCATCACGGCGTGGACCTGGCCCAGGTAGGGGAGGGGCAGATCGCCCTGGCGGGAATGCCGGTGCAGGCCGTGTTAGCGGGCCGGGTGGCGGCAGTCATCATCGACCGCTTTCCCTATGGCAATGCCGTGATCATCGAGACTCCTTTGGATAGCCTGCCGGGCAGCGAATGGGAGCCCCTGGCCCTGCCCACCCTTGCCCCCACCCTGGCATTCATCCCTGCCCTGACCTGCCCCATCCCCGACCCCCTGCCGGCGTGGGACTCTGATGGCCGCTCGCTGTACCTGCTCTACGCGCACATGCAGTCGCTGCCGGTCCTCCAGCCGGATGAGGCCGTATCTTGCGGGCAGACTTTGGGGGCCATTGGCGATTCGGGCAATGCCCTCAACCCGCACCTGCACCTCGAGGTGCGCCTGGGCCCCTCGGGCGTGCGCTTCGCGAGCATGGCGCACTACGATCCCAGCGCCTCACCTTCTGAAATGTATGCCTACTGCACCTGGCGGGTGAGCGGCCTGTTCCAACTGCTGAATCCCCAGGCGGTGCTGGCCCTGGGTCGAGATGAGTAACGGGTGTGTTATGATTGGCGCATCACTTTCATGGATGGGAAAATGGTCACCAAGATCACCAATGTCTTGATCGTCGAATCAGATCTCTATGCCCGCAATTGGGAAGAGATGCTCTTGCGCCGTGATTGGCGCACGCGGGTCGTCCAGCAGGTGGGCAGCCCAGCAGACCTTGCGCAGGCGCTGGCAGACCTGTGCCAACACCGCGAAAAGGTGGACCTGGTACTTATCGGCGCAGACCTACCTTGTGATGAGCACTGGCTGGATGAAGTGCTGGAAATACTGGATGCCTGCCCCTCTCCGGAGGATGCCAGCCGCCCTGCCCAGAAGAAGTATGCTCCCCCCGCCTTTTTGCTGCTCAGCACCCGGCCTGCCTTTCAGGCCAGCCGCTTCTTTGAGCGGGTTAACTTTGTGGGGTATATCCTCAAAGATGAAATCCGCCATGCCATGGCCTGGGCTGTGACCCTGGCGGCTAACGGGCAGCTTGTCATCACCCCCGGCGTTGGCCGTTTGCTGGCCCCTGACCAGCTTGTGCCGGGCCGTACCCTGGTTTTGGATGGCCGCACCACCGTTGCCGCCTTCAGCCAGCACGATGCCGAGGCTGCCCGCCTTTCTTTCATGTTCAGCATGGAGCGCAGCGAGCTGGCTGATGAGCTGGGTATCAGCGAAGAATATTCTTACGGCCTGGTCAGCTCGCTCTATGAGAAAATGGGCCTCAACGACATTCTCAGCGGTGAAGCCTCAGCCGAGCAGTATTTTGGCGACCACCCTGCCGTGCAGGTTCACCTGCGCAAGGCCATCGACACCCTGCGCAAGGTGAACGCCCAGGCCAACAAGGCCAAATCAAAAACGGTGAAGTTAAAGAAGGTGCGAGAAAAGGAATCCCTGGCTTTTCACCTGCTCACCTTGCCAGAGATTGAAGAGATCCATTGATCTTACAATGACAAAGACGCTGTGCAAAAGCACAGCGTCTTTGTCATTGTGGAAAACTATGGCAGGTTGAAATCTACATCTGCCGGCATGCCTGGCTTGAGCGCCAGGTCGGCGTTTTCCAGCGTGATCTTGACAGCATAGACGGTGGACTTGCGTCCTTCGACGGTTTGCACGTTGCGCGGGGTGAACTCAGCTTCATCCGAGATGTAGTCTACCTGTCCGCTGAAGACCTGCCCCGGGTACGAGTCAACCAAGACGGAGACCTGCTGGCCGATGTTGATCTTGCCGTACTGGTCTTCGGGTACATACACGGTCAGGTTCACCTGGTCGAGCTGGCCAATTGTCAGGGCAACGCTGCCGGCAGAGAGCAGCTCGCCGACCTCAATGTTGAGCGAGAGCACAGTGCCATTGGCCGGGGCGGTGACCGTGCTGCGCTGCAGGGTCAGGTTGACCAGGTTCAAGGCGGCTTGCGCCTGTACCAGGTTGGCATTGGCCTGCGCCACGGCGGTCTCGGCCTGCGAGACGGCTGTCTGAGCAGCCTGTGCCTGGAGCGATTCTTCGCCAGTTTGCAAGCTGGTCAAGGTATCCAGGGCGTTGTCCAGGCGGGCACGTGCCACTGCCACGCGAGCGCGCGCTTCCAACACCGCCTCGGCAGCAGAAGTGCTCAACATGCGGTCATAATCCAACTGGGCATCATCCAGCTCAGATTTTGCCGCATCAAGTGCTTCTTGGGCAGCCGGTTCCAGGGTCTCTTTATCGGCTGCGGCCTGGGCTTGTTTGAGGGTCTGATCGGCGATGGCATAGGCGATCTGCGCCTGTGCCAGGCGGGTCTCTACGGCAATGAAATCATCGTTGCTGGCGTCGTTCAATTCCTTCTCCAGGTTGCTCAGCTCGGTTTCGAGATCCAGGGCTGCAGCGTCCACCTCAGCCTGGGCGGCAGTGATCAGTTCGCTTTTCTCGAAGTACCAAACCGGCAGCTCAAAGGCCTCTGGCGAAGCCGCCATCCAGGAGGTGGCGCGGTTCTGCAGGCTAGCCAGGCGGGTTTGTTGGACGACCACCTCGTATTGCACCTGCGCGCCCGAAAGTTGGGCGTTGGCCGCCTCTACCGATACGGCAGCCAGGTCAACCGCGGCCTGGGCCTGGGCGGCCTGGGCCTGCATCAGCTCATCGTTCAGGGTGAAGAGCACATCGCCCGCCTGGATCGTATCCCCTTCGGTGACGTTAATGCTCAACACTTTGCCGCTGATCTCAGGGGCAACGCGGATCTGGTCGGCTGCGATGGCCCCCGAAGCGGTCAGCCCGGTGCTGCCGTTCTCTGCCGCGCTGCACGCGCTGAGGCCCAGTAAAAAGACGAAGGTCAAAAGAAAGTAAAGGGTTTTATGTTTCATGGTTGCTCTCCAATCATTATTTAGCGTTCATCAGTGTATTTTTCACCGCAGAGACGCCGAAAGCGCAGAGAAAACCTTAATAAAAGCTCAGCGTTCTCTGTGTCTCAGCGGTGGATTCTTGACTAAATTCTCTTCCTGAAGGCCAGCACGCTGGCGACAAAATAGATCACGCTCAAGACCAAGAGCGGGAAGGTGGAACCCCACCACAGCATTCCTGCGGGGATGCCGCGCATGATGATGCCGCGCGTGATTTCTAGATAATGGGTTACCGGCAGTAACTCGCTGTACCAATAGGTCACCAGGGGCATGTCGCCGCGCGGGAAGAGCAGCCCCGAAAGGATGATCGCCGGGATGAGCACCACAAAGACTGCTAGGTAGATGGCCTGCATCTGTGATTGCGCCAGGTTCGAGATCAATACGCCCATGCCCAGCGAGCCGATGATGAAGACCAGGCTCAGGCCCACCAGCTCCCAAATGCTGCCCGCAATCTTCACGCCAAAGAACAGGTCAGAAAGCCATAACAGGGCAAACAGGTTGAACAGGCTGACCAGCAGGTAGGGGATGATCTTGCCCAGCATCAGCTCCCAAGATTTGATGGGCGTGACGATCAACTGCTCCATGGTGCCTTGTTCACGTTCCTTTACAATAGCCAGGGTCGAAAGCAGCAGTGCCTGCACCTGCAAGATGATCGGAATCAGGCCGGGGATCATGAACAGCTTCTGGTCGCCGTTGGGGTTGTAGAGCGTTTTGGTGAAGGCGTCAATCGGGTTGTGCAGGGCAGATGCCGCCGGGGTCAGGCTGAACTGCTCCATCAGAATATTTTGTGAAACCACCTGGCTGATGGCGCTGAGCTTGAGCTGGATGGTCTGCACATCGGTTGGGTCAGACGATCCGTTGATGAAGATCTGCACGGAGGTGGCTTGGTTGGTATCCAGCTTGCGCCCAAAATCTTCGGGGATGATCAGCCCCACATCCACATCGCTGTGATCGATCAGGGCCAGGATCTCATCCTCGCTCAACACATCATACGCCAGCTTGAAATCGCTGCTGGCGGTGAAGTATTCGATGTAGCGGCGGCTGGCGTCGGTTTTCGAGAAATCGGCCACTGCCATGGGAATGCTGGTCCTTTCGCCTGAGATGCCAAAGCCCAGCAAGATCAACAGCATGGCTGGCAGGGCCAGGATCAGGCCCAGGGTGCGCGGATCGCGCCAGATATGGTAGAGCTCCTTACGCATGATGGTCCACAAACGTTCCATGGTTATGCTCCCTGGTCGTCAGTCTGTGCCAGGTGGGTTGCAATGCTGGCGGCGTCGCCAGCATCGGCACGGCTTTTCTCGACCATGTGAATGAATACATCTTCCAGAGATGGCTGGATAATTTCCATCTGGTTCACCTGCAAACCGGCCTGGATCAGGGCGGCCTCAACTTCTTGTTGTAACTCGGGCGTTTCGAGGGATACGTGCACCTGCGCCCCGTGTACCGAGCTGTCGATCACGCCTGGCAGCTCATCTAATATCTTCTCGGCCTGGATGGGGCGATCGCAGTCCAACTGGATCAGGGTGCCGGGCATAGCTTCGCGCAGTGTGTCTGGCGAAGCCAGGGCCATCATCTCGCCGCGGTACATCATGCCAATGGTGTTGCAGTACTCGGCCTCATCCATGTAATGGGTGGTTGCCAGCACGCTGACCCCCTCGCCTGCCATGCGGTAGATCAGATCCCAGAATTCGCGCCGCGAAACCGGGTCTACACCGGCGGTGGCTTCATCCAAGAAGAGCATCGGGGGGTTATGGACGATGGCGCAGGCCAGCGCCAGGCGCTGCCGCCAGGCGCCAGAAAGATTGCGGGTCAGTTCTCGCTTGTGATCCTGCAACCCCGCCATCTCGATCAACTCAGCCACGCGCTGGGCGCGCTTTTCTCGCGGCACGGCGTAAACGGCAGCATAGAAATCCAGGTTTTCGGGCGGGGTCAGGTCGTTATACAGCGAGAACTTTTGTGACATGTAGCCGATGCGTTTTTTGATCTCTTCGGGCTGTTTGGCGATATCGAAGCCCAAAACATGGCCCTGTCCTTCGCTGGGCAGCATGATGCCGCACAGCATGCGGATGGTGGTGGTTTTGCCGGCCCCGTTCGGCCCCAGCAGGCCGAAGATCTCGCCCTGGGGGACGTAAAAACTGACCTGGTTCACAGCCGTGAAGCTGCCGAAACGCTTGGTCAGCAGTTTTGTTTCGATGGCGTTGATCGTCTCGCTCATTGGGCACTCCGTTGTTCATTCACCAGGTGAACGAACACGTCATCCATTGATGGCTTGACCCGGCGCAGCAAGCGCACCTCCAGCCCGGCTTCTTGGAAGCGAGCCGAGAGGGCTTCCATCACCCGCTGCGCGTCGCCGTTGTGATTGGCAACTGCCAGGCGCAGCCGGTCGCCCACCGGTCGCCACTCGATAATGCCATCCATTTCGCTGACGATCTGGCGCATGGCTTTGCGGGGCCTGGCTTTGACTTCGACGATCTCAAAGGGCAGGCGGGCGGCCAATTCATCGGGCGTGCCGCTGGTCAGCAGCCGCCCGTCATAGAGCATGCCCACCTGGTGGCAGCGCTCAGCTTCGTCCATGTAGGGCGTGCTGACCAACACGGTCACGCCCTGGTGTACCACGTCTGCCAGGATGACCCACAGCTCGCGGCGTGAGACCGGGTCCACACCGGTGGATGGCTCGTCCAGCAGCAGCACCGCCGGGTCGTGTACCAGGGCGCAGGCCAGGGCCAGCTTCTTCTTCATCCCGCCAGATAGTGCCCCGGCCCGGCGGGCGCGGAAGCGCTCCAGGCGTGTGAAAGAGAGCATCTCGTTGATGCGTTCTTCTTTATGGCTGCCTTTGATGCGGTGGATATCGGCAAAGAAGTTCAGGTTCTCGATCACGCTCAGGTCTGGATACAGGCTGAAGTTCTGCGGCATGTAACCGATATGCTGGCGGGCTTTCTCGGCCTGGGTGTGCACGTCACAGCCCATGATATAAGCCGCGCCCCCGCTCTGCTCCATCACGGTAGAAAGGATGCGCAGGGTGGTGGTCTTGCCGGCTCCGTCGGGCCCCACCAGGCTGTACAACTGCCCCTTGGGGATCGCCAGGTTCAGCCCGCTCACCGCGGTGCGCTGTTTTTGGCTTGGGTATTGTTTTGAAATGTCTCGAGCTTCGATGGCATAGTCCATAAATTGCTCCTGGGGCATTGTAGCGGCAGCTTTCCAATCGTACGTCACTACAATCAACTGGTTTTATATCCTCCTCAGGCGATTTGTCATAGGTGCGGTGCGCCATCAAGCCTTATGACGCCCGTCACCTGCTGTGTGATGGGCGTCATGATTCTGGTTCGATCAGTCAGTTGGCGGGCGTTACAACCCTTCACTTATGTTATCATCAGCGTATGACGACGGAGATTCAGCCTGGCCTTTTGCGTATCTTTCGCTATTTTGCTGGGGTAGCGATGGGTTATTACGCGGTGCTGGTGCTCTTCGCGGCCATCCAGGGCGGGCAAGGGGCGATCTACACTCAAATCCAGCTCTTTGTTAACCTGGTGATCAACCTGGGTTTATTGGGCTACCTGTCTTCACCCAGGCTGCAAGGCTGGCTTAAGCGCTGGTACCTGCCCGTGGGCCTCTTGGTTGCCACGGTGGTGCCTATTTTTAGCAACTTGTTCTACCTGGCAGAGCCGGTCGAGAAAAACCTGACCCTGGTGATCGTCAGGAGCTGGTTGTTATTCCCCGTGTTGGTGGTGCCCCTGGTTTTGATCGCCTGGCAGTACGGCTTCCGCATGGCCCTGGCTTTTACCTGTGTGACGGCGGTGGTTGAGATGGGGGTGTTGTACCCGGTGTTGGGCACGGTTAATTTTGATGTCATCCCCATCTTGAGCCTGCCCCTGATCCGTGCTTTTGCCTTTGGCACGGTGGGGCACATTGTCTCGCACCTGATCGAGATCCAACAGGCGCAGAGCAGGACCCTGCTCAAGGCCAATTACCAGCTCAGCCGCCATGCCGAGACCCTTGAACAGTTGGCGGTCAGCCGCGAGCGCAACCGCCTGGCGCGCGAGCTGCATGATACGCTGGCGCACACCCTCAGCGGGCAGGCGGTCAACCTGGAAGCGATCAAGCTCAGTGTGCCGCCCGAACAATCTGAAACGCTGACTATGTTAGACCAGGCTTTGGAACACACTCGCAAGGGATTGGCTGAAACCCGCCGGGCATTGAAAGACCTGCGCAGCCAGCCCCTGGAAGACCTGGGCCTGGCGATTGCCATACGCAACCTGGCCCAAGATGCCGCCTTGCGCGCCGCTTTCGATCTTCAGCTCGACCTGCCCGAAACCCTGCCCGAGCAGCCGCCCCAGGTAGAGCAGTGCATCTTTCGCATTGCCCAAGAAAGCCTGGAGAATATCGTCCGCCACGCCCAGGCCAGTCGGGTGCAGGTTCAACTGCGTTTAGAAGCCGGTCGCTTGCGGCTTGAGATCAGCGATAACGGCATTGGGGCTCACCTGGACGGCATAGCGTTGGAAGATCGCCTCGGCCTGCACGGCATGCGTGAGCGAGCGGCTGAGGTGCAGGGAACCTTTGTGGTTAACAGCTCCCCTGGCCAGGGGATGACGATCCAATTTTCGGTTGAGGCTTGCGATGATCAAAGTCTTGATCTGTGATGACCAATTGATTGTGTGCGAGGGGTTGAGCAAGATATTAAGCTCAGACCCACAGATCCGGGTGGTGGGCATGGCTCACGACGGGGTAGAGGCGCTGGAACAGGTCACCAATACCCAACCCGACCTGGTGCTGATGGATTTGAAGATGCCTTTGATGAACGGCATCATTGCCACGCGCAACATCCGCCAGCAGCACCCGCAGGTGCACGTGTTGGTGCTGACCACCTATGATGACGACGAATGGCTCTTTGATGCGCTGCACAGCGGCGCGGCCGGTTACCTGCTCAAAGATACGCCCCCCGCATCGTTGATCGCGGCTATCAAAGGTACGATGGAGGGCAAAACCTACCTCGATCCGGCCATCGCTGGTAAGGTGGTGGGCAAATCCACCAGCCAGCCGCCCGCCCGGCCGCCATCCTCAAACTTTCAGTTCAGCGAGCGCGAGCGGGCGGTGCTTAAGCTGTTGGCCCAGGGCTTGAATAACGTAGACATTGCCCAGCAGTTGTACCTGAGCGAAGGTACGGTGCGCAACTACACCAGCGATATCTTTAAGAAGCTGGGCGTCTCGGACCGCACCCAGGCCGCCGTGGCAGCCATTCGCTATGGGTTGGTGGATTTGGACGCCTGAAGCGGCGGCGCGGTTAAGCCTTGGCGGCTTTCTGCACCGGGAATTGCACCTCAGCCGTCATATCGCCGCCCTGGGGCGAGCCGTAGAACAGCTCGCGCGCCGGGCCCACGATCTGGTAGCCGTTGTCTTCAATCCACTGTGCCAGGGCCTGGTAAGCGGGGGTCAGGCCATCTACCTTCTGATAGAA
>Ga0116144_10002876_pt1 | contig 17911 bp, 10 predicted proteins | sample AD_UKC035_MetaG_FD_89746 | JGI IMG/M metagenome (GOLD analysis project Ga0116144, IMG submission 89746) | Active sludge microbial communities of municipal wastewater-treating anaerobic digesters from USA - AD_UKC035_MetaG | ecosystem: Engineered > Bioreactor > Anaerobic > Digestate | place: USA...
AGGAAGGCCTCGTAGGCCTCGATCGTATCCTTACCCTTCGCCTCTTCGGCATCTTTGAGGAACTCCTGCCACAGTCGGTCCTCCTCCTCTTTTTTCTTCTTTTTCGCTTCCAGTTTCTGCCGCATCTTTATCATGCTTTCTAATTTCTTTTTCTCGGTCAGAGCTTCTTTTTTGTAATCATCTATGCGCTTCCGCTCAGCCTTGTCCTTTTTATCGACCAGTTCGAGATATTTTGAGAAGTACTCCGCTGAAGCATCGAATCGTTCCGGCGTTCCAGCCCCATCCACATCGGCATCGAGATACAGTATGGCAAGATTATAGCGGACATCCTGCGACAACGCCTTTGAAAGGCCGGGGCTTTTTTCGATCTCGAGCAGGATGTCGCGCGCCTTTGCATATTCTTTAAGCCCTTTCAGCGCTAGGGCCAGATTGATCTTCGCCTCGACGAACTGCGGAGCTATCTTGAGCGCGAACTCCAATTCCTTTCTCGCCGTGGCAAAGTCCTCTATCTCCATGGCAAGGATGGCGAGCATGTTCGATATCTCAGGCATCTCGGGATTTATCTTTTTTGCTTTCTGGAAATGCTCCGTCGCCTTCTGCTTGTGCCCAGCCCCCTGTTTATACTCAAGAAAACCGTATATCCGCTGCAATTTGAAGTCGTTCGGGGCTATCTGTTCGGCGGTCGACAGGATCATCTCGGCGAGTTCGAACATCTCCTTGTGGAAATAGACCGTCCCGAGCGTGACCATGGCGGGGACATTCATCTCGTCTTCCTTGAGTGCCGCCTTCGCCTGCTTAATGCTTTCCTCGTGCTTTCCCGTTTTGAGATACAACCATGCAAGAAAATTGCTTCGCTCAACCGCATCTTCGAAAGTCCCGGCCAGACGCTCGTACTCATCGGCCTTCAATACGCCCTTTCTCATGTCGAGCAGCGCCATGTTATACAGCGCCTCTACGCTACGGTTCCGCGCCTGTATCGCCTGAAGATACCAACGCCGCGCCTCATCGACCTTGTCCTGACGATCGTAACAAAGCCCGATATTGTAGGCGATGGTGCCCATGTCCCCGTCGGAGGAAAGCGCCTCTTTCCAGACAGGTATCGTCCCTTCGCACCCTTCGGTGAAATATCGTTCTACCCCGCTGACGAAACGCTTTTGCGCGGGTCCGGTATACTTGAGCCCGTCATAGTTCTTGTTGCGAAGGTTGTCCGCCTCTTCTTTGCTGTCAGGCGCCTTATCGACATCCTCTTTTTTCTTTTCGTCGGCTTTCTGCGTCTTTGCCTGCTTTTTTTCTTCTGGCTTCTGCGGGGTCGGAGAGGCGCCAGCGGCCTTCTTCCCATCATCCTGCAAAGCCTCGACCCCTTGATCCTCCTTCATCTCTTTTTTCTTTTCCGGCGAAGAGGCACAGCCCACTATGGTAACGACCACCGCAAGAACGATTGACAAAAAAATGGTCAGCGAGGGCTTCATTCCTTTTGCTCCTTGGGCTGATCGGAAGCAGGCGGCGCAACCTTTTCTTGAGACGATCCTTTCGTCGGTTCGTCCTCTTTGTTGTCATGCATCCCCGCTTTTTTATAGGCGCGCCGTTCCGCGCGGTCAAGGGTCAGCGCTATCGGATAGCCTGTTTCCTTAGCGGTATTCATACCATACCGCGGCGCCTTCTCCGCGCGATATTCTTGCGGGCGAAGCCGGGCCAGCCGCTCGATGATGAGCGTTATCCATTTATTGGCGACCTGATTCTGCCTCGCCAGGTCGAGAGTTCGCACATAGAGATCGACCGCCTGCTGTTCGAGGGGATCTATCTTTTGCTGTAACCCTTCACGATACATATCGACCAGATCGGGGTCTTTTTCTATTTCGGGCGGCGGCGGCGAATTGATGAGGGCCTCGGCAAAGGTCTGGAGAATATTCCCCTGACGATAAAAAGCGGCATAGGACCACTCCGACCGGTATCGTAGCACATTGTCGTATTTCTTGGACAAGGTCTGCGACGCTGCCATCTTCGCCTGCAGAGATTCTGCGAGTTTCTTTTCATCCTTGCCGCCGATCTTGAGTTTTTCGTATTCGGCGAACTCATCCTCAAGGAGTTTGAACTCCGCCTCGGCGGCATAGGTGTTGGCTTCGGCTCCTTCAGGTTTCTGGGCGTTATAATGCTCCAGCATCTTGGCATAAACGGCTTTGGCGTTCTTCCAATCGTTCATTTTCTCTTCGTAGGTCTGCGCTATCTGGTAGTAGGCGCGCATGACAAGGTTCTGCACCTCCGGATCGCTCCGATAGGTGTCTATGAACCGGTTGTATTCGGTCACCATCCTTTTCCAGTCTTCCGCCTTCTGATACATGAAACCTACGAAAAAGGCCGCTTCTCTCCCCTCGGGTTTGCCCGCCTCTTCGCGGGCATAGAGCGCATAATAGGTGGCCGCTTCCGGATAGCGTTTAAGTTTTTCAAGCAGGAACGCCGCGTTGAAAATGGCGTCGTTTTTTCTTTCGTCGGTCGGATATTTCTTGTACAGCAAAAGATAAGCGTCCCGCGCCTTCTCAAAATCGTAGGCGCGCTCCGCATTGATGGCGACGCGATACAATGACTTGGGAGCGAACGGGGAATACGGGTACTCCTTGTATATGCGCTCATGGATGGTCAGCGCGGAATCGAACATGAACGCGCTGGCGAAATTCTGTGCGGCATTGAAAAGGGCGGCGTCGGCATCTTTGTAATACGGATTCTCCTCGACGATACGGAGATATTCTTCAGCCGCCTCACGATGTTTCTTTTCTGTTTCAAGTTGCTCCGCGTATCTGAAAAGTGCGAATCCCCGTGAGGTCCTGAACTCTTCCTCTTCCTTTTTGCCGCGGTCCTTCTCTTTGGTCGAAGAAGAGAATCTCTCTCCGAAGATCTTCGACCACTTCGCGAGATTCACCCAGTCTTTTTTCTCGTCATACGCCCGTATGATGTCGCGGGCCGCCGCAAGGGCCAGTTCGGAATCAGGGAATTCGTTGATGATGCTCAGATAGCGTTTCTCCGCCTCCTCAAAGTTGCCGTGCTCGAAGAATATCCGCGCCAACAGGAAAGCAACGGTGCTTCGATCATCGGCGTTCTTTGATATCTTCAGATAGACATCGCCGGACTCAACCAGTTTTTCTTCCAGTTTCGATAACGGCGTCCCTCTTTTTTCCTCTCCTTTCTTTTGGCGTTCGGCCGAATCCTCCCAGATGTCGCTGTAACATCGATACACCATCAGACCCGCGTCATCGCGGTTACTGTCCTGGTTCTTGTCGTCACGGACCCGCTCATATACGAGGACCGCTTTCTCCACCTGACCGGAAAAATAGAGAGATTCAGCGAGGAAATAACTCACATCGTAACTTTCCGAGGTATAAGGGAACCGTTCCAGATACTTGCCGTACAACTGCGCCGCGATGAGATATTCCTTCTGGGACAATTCGCCATTCTCCGCTTTTTTCGCCTCTCTCGCCGCCTTGTGGTGATACCCGGCCGACGCGATGAGGAACTCCTTGGCCTGATTCCCCGCATCGCGAAGTATCGTCGCATTCGCGCGATTCTTGATGGACCATTCCGAGTCGGCATCATATGTCTTAACGAACAGTTCTATCTCGTCCTGATACTCGGCCAGCCGCTCTTGCATGGCATACATGTCAATGAGCTTCTTGTGTATCTTCGGGGCATCGGCATAGTAGGGATATTTCTTGAGAATGTGTCGATAGGCCTGTTCCGCCTTTTCGTAATCCACATTTTCGTAGTAGAATTTGCCCATTTTGTCGAACACATCCACTTCGAAAGAGCGCCCGTCTATCTTGCTGAAGTAATCTATCGCCTTTTCAACACTTCCCCAGAACTCATCGGAAAAACTGACGGCAAGATATTGGACCGATTCCTTGCGCATATCTTGCCCTTCATTCACGCCCCGTTTTTTCATCTCGTCGGCATAGAAGACCAGAGAGGCAAAGGTATCTATCGCCAAAGGGAAATATTTTTCGGCATCGGGACCGACCGCCAGACGGTAGTAGGTCCATGCGGTGTTGTATACGGCCTTGTCCCGCGCCTTGTAATCCTTGAACTCAGCGCTCTTCTTGAAATGATCAAGCGCTTTATACAGGTTCTTCTTGGTCTCCTTCTCGTCGTTCCCTTCCAAGGTAAAATAATAAATGCCTATACGAAGATGAACCTCGGCATTATACTTGGTGAAAAGGTCTTTCCGTATCAACTCCTCCCACACGGAGATACCCTCATCGCTTTTCTTCGACGCGTCCAGATAGTAACCCAACATATAATAGGTCTCCCCCAGGTATCTGAACTGGGGGTAGCTGTTGATTATCTCGCGGTAGAGAGCGATCGATGGTCCCAGATCGACCACCGGCTCGACCGGTTCCTGGGCAAGCTGCCCTTTCTCATAGAGAGCGATCTGTTCCTCGTATTTCTTGTATTCTTCCTCGTATTCCAAGGCCGATCGCTCGTAATACAGTTCGGCCAAACGGTACATCGCGCTCGGCGCATATTCGGCATTACCTCGATATTTCTTGATGAAGTTCTCGAACAGGACTATGGCATCCGCCCGGGACTCTTTTTCCTTTTGAGATTCCTGATCCATCGATGGCTTGTATTTCATTTCTATCAGGCGCCTTTTTTCTTCCACTTTGCGCCGAAGAAGTGATTGTATCTCTCGCTGGTAATCAAGGATACGATCCTCATAACGAAGGATCTGGCGCTCGACATAATTCTCTTCAAAACTCGCACCATCCACCGCGATGGGCAATGGCTCCTCCGGGGATTGTTCCGCTGTCGTCTCTTCGCCAAAACCTATGGCAGGGAAGAGCGTCGCAAGGAGAATGAAGAACGAGCGAGGGGAGATCCGCATCATTCAAGATTCTCCAGGTTCAGATTGAGTTCCCTCATTTCCTGGGCTCGGCGGATGATCAGTCGCTTGAGGTTCTGCGTCGCCTCGTCCTTTTTTTCCCATGCGACATCGATAATGCCTTGGTCGGCTTTAAGCACCAGATCGTCAAACACCTGATTGACCTTTGCGATGTTGGTATGCATGGCAAGCGAGGCTATCTCGGCCGTTTCCCTTCTCAAGGAAAGGAGTTGACTTTTGTACTCTTCTATCTTTATCTTCTCACTTTCAAATGAATCCTTGATGTTCTGGATGATGCCCCCGATGACCTCGTTCAGTTTCTCATTGAACAGGGTTATTTTTTTAGAAAGGTCATCGATCCTCGCCGATATCTCTTTCGCTTTTTGATGTTCGCCGCCGGCAGCAACGGGGGCAAGAATGATCAATTTCTCCTGTTCCGCAATGATCTTGTCATACGCGTCTCTGACAAAGACCATCTGCGCAAGCATGTTGCCGCCTAGGAGCATGCGATTCTTGTCGTCTTCGGTATCTTTCTTGAAAAATGTTATCTGCGCCATCATCTCCTGGATGCGTTTTTTCTCCTGCTCTATTTTTTCCGTGATACGCGGATCCGCGTTCTCCGGCTGCCCCGCCTGTCTCAAGTAGTATTCCCCGACGGCGTCCAATTGATCATAGAGCGCCTTCATCCTGATGGAGGATCGATGGAGTTCCTCGCCGAAGGCAAGCAGTTGCTTGGCATTGCGAGCAACCTTCTCTTCTATATCCTTGGTCGACTTCGGCATAAGATCGGCTATTTTCTTCTGCATCGTCTCTTTTTCTTGCTCCAGCGCCTGATAGCGTTTTCGGTCTTGTTCGGAAAGAAAGGAGAGGGCTATCTCGGCGCGGACCTTAAGTATCTCGTTGCGCAGGAAAGACAGGCGATTCTGCGAAGAGATGGCCTGCTCTGTGCCCTCCTTGAGAGGCGGGAAGATCGAGGCGGCATTCTTGCTCTCGACGATAGAGGCAAGTTTGCTTTCCATTTTTGAGACCTGCTCCAGTTCCACTTCTATGCTTTTCAGGTCATCGTGCAACTGGATAGCGTGGGAAAATTTCTTATTGTTCTTAAGCAACGATCTTACGAGCGGGGAATAGAGCGAGAATTTGCCTTCATCGGCACCCAGTGATTGATCAAAGAAGGAGCGACCACTTTTTTTGAGCGTGTTGAGTTCGTTGCGGATATCGGCGTATTCTTTGACCACATTGTTGAAAAGAAGCATCGCCTCGGCATATTTGCGCAGTTTGATAAGCAGGTTGCCCTCCAGTAAGGCGGCCTGCGGCACAACCAAGGACCCCGGCGCTATATACTTGATGAGGCGCAAGGCATCCAGCGCTTTTTCATACTGCTCGCGACGGATGTAGGCCCAACACAGTTCGAAATACGCTTCGGCAAAAAGGTCGGATCCACGATCAAGCTTAAGATAGGCATCGGTCGCCCCCGGGAAATCACCTTTCTCGAAAAGTATCCTCCCCTGGGCAAGGATCGCAAGATCCCGCACCGCCTCATATCGTGAATACCCCTTCTCGCCGGGCAGGTCCGTCAACTGTTTGAAAAAAGAAAGCGCAGTATCCATCTCTCCGCGCTGGAGGGTTATGACCCCGAGGAAATAAAGACTCTGGGGGTAAAAAGTGCTTTCGTTTTTTACCGTTTTGAATATCTCCTGGGCCTCGTCGTATTGCTTGTCAAAAAAAAGCGCCTTTGCGAGGAAATAGACCAACTCTTGGTCGCGGGCCATGTCGTAGCCGATGTTGAGGAACTCAGCATAATATGTCTTGGCCTTCGAATATTCGCCCAGATAGTAGGACGATGCTATGAGCCGCTTTAAGGCCTCGACCTGAAAGCGGGAATAAGGTTTTTCGGCCAGGAGGATCTCGTAATAACGGGAGGCGGAGATGTAGTTCTTGTTGAGGAAAAGCGACTCGGCCAACTTGAAAAGGGATTCCTCCCATATGAAATCTCTTTCTTTGCGAACGCTGAACACCGAATAATAGATACCGCCGGAAGAGATATAGTCCTTCTGCTGGAAATAGAAATCGGCCTTCTGCATTTTCTTCGATGGCGATTCGGTGTAGTCACGACTCGCAACAAAGGGGGAAAGATAGCGTCCTTCCATCCCCTTGAAATCATCTTCGAGAATGCTCAGCTCTTTTTCCATGGAGGAAAGGCGGGCGCCAACGGAAGGAGGCGTCCGCTGTTGAGCAGAAACCGCGCCGCAACAGCAAACAACCGCGATAATGATATGTACGGTCCATCGTGTCATGCGCATGACCGGACGATTATTCAGCAGCGGGTTTTATTGTTCCCTCGACGGCATCGGTCTGTGGTCTTTGTTCGAACACCTTTTTTTTGATGTCGAACGATATGTAGAGACGATTGTCGAGTTTAACGAGCGTCCCTCTGTCCTCTGCCGTCACGGAAACTTCCACCAACTGCCCCTCCTCGACATTAAAAGAATACCCTGCCTTCAGCTTAAAAGTGTACCCGCGCATATAGGAAAAGACCCCATAGCCGCTTCCACGAAATATCAGATAGACCGATAAATGATGCGGGCCGGGTACCACCGACCCGTCAAAAACCGACATTCCCGTCTTTATATCGACGCCACTTCCCTCGACCCATTTGAAAACAGGCGCCTCGTCAAGGTAATAGACCACCGAGACCAGATCAAAGGTCGACCCCACCTCGTTGAGATGTACCACGGATGCCCGAGCTCCGGCCAATGCCCCGCTCAAGACCGTTTCTTGAAGCGTGGCAAGCCGTTGTTTTGCTCTAAAGACCTTGTCCTTCAGGGAATTTATCTTTTCTTCCAGGTTCCTCAGTTTAAGATTGACCTCTTGTTCTCCGTCTGTCGTCTGTTCCGTCTTTTCCCCTTGCTCCGCATTGCTCAAGGGCACCTCAGCACCGTCCTCATCCGAAACGGTCCCCAGAGGAGTCGTCTGGGATATCTCCTGGGACCATAAAACGAACAGGAATCCTAAAACAAGAGAAAAAACACCCCGTCTCCATAGATTACGCATAAATCACCCTCGAAAAATCCGCTTCACTATACAGCGGGGAATAACCGAAATCAATTTTTTTAGATATGCTGTATGTTGCTTAACGGACGACCGAAGAATCTTGTTGCCGTATCCCTGAATGTCTCTATCGTATCTGTGACAAAAAAAGATTCCCCCCCTTCCTCCGAAGAGGGATTCAACAGCTGAGCGTTCTCCAGCATCTTCTTTAGTTCCAGGGCTGTGTAGTAGGCCGAATCGATGATCCGTACGCGATGGTCGAAATATTCATCGATCATTGCGGAGAGGAGGGGGTAGTGTGTGCAAGCAAGGATCAGGGTATCTATATCGGCTCTTTTTAAATCACGCAAATAATGGTCGATCACCTGACGCGTCAGCGAATGGTCGACCAGTCCTTCTTCAACGAACGGGACAAAAAGAGGGCACGCCTGCGACAGGACCTCGACCTGTTGTTGCCCGCGGATGAGTTGTTGATACCTATTACTACGAATGGTCGCGGTTGTGCCTATGACCCCGATGCGACGCAACCCGGGAAGAAGAGCAAGGTTACTGATCACCGGTGCGATGACCCCCATGATCGGGATGCCGGGAAAAAGTTCTTCCAGATAATCAAGCGCCAGGGAAGAGGCCGTATTGCAGGCGACCACCACCGTTTTTACTTTTTTCTCAAGAAGGAATCTGATATTCAGTTCCGAATAACGACGCACGACCTCCGGAGATTTTGTCCCATAGGGGACCCGCGCCGTATCACCGAGATACAAAAGATGTTCCTGAGGGAGAAGTCGTCGTATCTCCTTAAGGACGGTCAAGCCGCCGATACCGGAATCAAACACCCCGACGGGAAGATCTCCAGACAAAGCATAGCCCATGCGATTAGACCTTTCTGGTTATGGTTATATCAAGGGAGAGATCTGTGAAAGAACTCAAATGCCAAAAGAGTACTTGAGATACGGCATGACCGTCACGCCAAAGCCGTCGAAGTTCACTATGTAGTTGAATTCCGCCATCATACCCAATGAGAAATGTCTCGCGTAGGTATAATATTCGGCATCCACGCCACCGCCAACAACAAGGAACCCACTCTGCTTTTTACCGGAGGAATCTTCCGCTTCGGCCATCATATTGTAGTCAATGCTGATATTGGCGCCGATCTCCCAACGCTCGTTGATGCAGTAGGTCGGGCTGATGTCGGCACCGACCACGATGGGGGCATAATCTCCCGCCTGATACCATGGCGACGCCGACTTGTTGGTGACCGTGTTCAACTGTAATATGCCGAACTTGGCACTCATTCCCAAGGAAAAAGCGTCGACGATCTGCAGATCGTATCCAAAAGAAAGGTTAACCACCGATCCGATGGGATCTGAATAATCGGCTGCTTTGCCTATTATTGCGAATATGCCACCGGACATCGTGGCCTGAAGACCTTTCAAGACCGGATCAAGGTCATTGCCTGAAGCATCGCCGGCCTCTTCTTCTTCGGCCCAGAGCGCTGAGAAGGCGACAATGAGCAGGATCGTCAACAGTTTTTTCATACCTAATATTCCTCCGTACCTTTTTACCCTTCGGAGTGCTTGAAAACGAACGGGTAGTTGACTATGACGATACCGCCACCCTTAGGTGCCGGGAACCGGATCTTCTTGATCTGGTCGGCCACGCAACTTTCCACATTCTCGTTGCCCATCGTGGAGCGCTGTACTTTTGAACTCGAAACTTGGCCGGTCTTTGAAATGATGAAGTTAATGACTATCTTTCCGAACAGTTTCGGGTCCTTATTCAACTCTTTTTCATAGCACCAGCGAATCTTGGCGAGGTTACGCTTGATGTAGGCATCGATGACCGCACGATCAAGAGCACCCATAATGACCGCCTGACCACCACCGGCGGTGATGTCAGAAAGCCCTTTGCCTCCGATACGACCGGCCGCCATGCCATAACCCATGCCACCCATGCCGCCGCCGCCCCTCCCGCGGGTACCGAGACCGCCGATGCCAAGCGCATTACCGCCACCACCGGTACCAAATCCTCTGGTGCCCAAACCACCGGAGCCGAACTGATCGACCCCGCTGATGCCCGTGACCGAGCCAAGGGTCTTGTCCATACCCGCTCCAAGACCACCACCACCGAATATCCGGTCAAAACTTGCGGCTCCGGCCGAAAGAGCACCCATGACACCAGAACTCTGCGCGACCTTCTCGTCAAGTCCGCGACGCGCGGAACCCTGTGCATTCGCCACGCGGCTCTTCTTATCGCCTACGCGTCCCTCCTCGCCCAACGATTTTCTTTGTTGGGTCGCCTCTACCAGACCCTCTTTGGGTTTTTCAAGTTTGACCTTTTTCTCTTTCTCGATATCTTCAACCTCTACATCATCCTGGTTGCCGATGATCATGTTGGCGAAACGGTTATCTATCTCGAAAATGTCGACCTCTATGGGGGGCGTTTCCATAACGAGGTTCATAATAATGAGCCCGAGTATGAATGTGACGATGAGGATGAGGAACGGGGCCACTTCTCTGTTTTCTATCAAGCTTGCCGGCTTCAGTTTCTCGTGTGGCGATCTCAAGGCAACAACAGAAAGGTCGCCGAACTCAAGAACGAGGAAGTTGTCGGGACCGATCTCGTAACTCTTTTTTGTTGCGACGACCGACGAGAGATCCTTCCTTTCCTTCTTCTCTACGACATACCCCTTGAACCCATCCTTGAGGTTTACGGTCATCTGGTCTCCCACCAAACTGACCAACTCGAAAGAATCTTCGGGAAATATGGCTTCGTCCAACATGAGATCGACCTTGGAAGTATCGGTCGAAGATCCCGCAAGATACCCTTTGGTAAGCACCTTGCTCTCCCTGAGGATGTTGGGTTTGTAGACGACCCTGACCTCCGGGTCAAGTTTGCCGACAAAACCCTCGTTTATAGGGGGACGAGGAATGGGGGAAAGATCGTACAGCAATCTTTTTTGGACTTTCTCGTTCGGCATGATTCAGACCCCGTTCGTTATGGTTGTTGTTGTTTTTCTCATTCTTACTTTAACACGTCGACCGATTTGACCAGTTCTTTATTGAAATCCTTCTTCAGGTTGATAAGAGAATTGAACTTGGTCTTTGTACGGTCCATGAGGAACGAACCGGAAGGCTTCTTGATCTGGCCCTCCAACATGACATCCTCGAAGTCGATGACCGTTTTTGAGCGGTATATTATCTTCCTTCCATCAGTATCGCGATCGCCGGTATCGACGGCCTCCTCCTGACCGAACGCCCCGGCTACGAAAAGCACCAAGAAACAAAGCGCGAAAAACTTCTTCATGGAGGTTCTCCCTTGCTATCTCTTTCTTTAGTTCGTTTGCTCATCCTCTGACGGGCGTATCTTGACCTTATCGGCAAGGTATTTATGAACAATGTGATCCTGTCCTATCTCACCGCCGATGCTGAGGTATTTCCTGAAGAGACTTTGCGCTTCGACCTTCTTGTTCAGGTGGTCGTGATAAAGGACGCCGAGATTGAATACCGCGAGAGGATTATTGGGGTCCTTGTCGAGGACTTTTTTATACTCGGCCTCCGCCTCGGTGAAATTGCCCATCCCGCGATGGGCAAGGGCAAGCCCGATGCGCGCATCCAGATTGTCGGGATCCTGGGCCAGAACAACGGAAAAATGGTTAAATGCCCTCTCGGCGTCACCGTAGGACATCGCCATTGAACCGACATTGTGGTTGGCGGCCCTGTTCCCCTGATCAAGGTTCAACGCGTTACTGTAGTAGAACATCGCCAGAGAATCGTCGGCTTGATAGTGGAAAATAACGCCGCGATTATTAGTGATGCCCGCATCGTTGGGATTCAGATTGTACGAGTTGGTCGTGACCATGTTAGCCAGACCAGTGTCCTTCTTGATGAGGTAGATCATACCCAAGTTCTTGAGGGCATCAACATTTGAGGGCTCCTGAATGAGGATCTTCCGGACCGATTCTATTGCTTTCATAAAATCGAGTTTCTTCAGATAGAAGCCGGCGACGGCTGAAAGCACCGCCTTGTCTTTGGGGTTCTCTTCGAGGAATTTCTCGCAGACATCTATCGCGCGGTTGTATTCGAGTTTGTTCGCATAGATCGCAGCCTTATTGATGACGGGTCTTGCATAGGTGGGTTCGAGCTGAAGGGCGGCGTTGTAGTTCTTGACCGCGTTCTCATCGTCGCCCATCTGCTGATAGGCAAGACCGAGATTAAACCAGACGGTCGGAGATTTCGGGTACGCTTCGGTCGCGGCGGTGAAATGCTTTATCGCACCGGCAAAATCGGCTTTTCCCTTTTTGACCTCAAGCGCATCTATGCCTTTCTGTGTATGGAACTTCGTCCATTCTTCCGGTGTCGTGGGACGATCGGTCACCGAAAGACGCTTCTTCTCGGGTTCCTTCTTCACTGTGGCATCTTCGTCTTTCTTCGCCGTCGCACAGGACAGGGCAAAAGCACCCGTAAGGATCGCCAGACCTATCAGGGAGAAGATCTTTCTCATGTTTCAGTCCTCCTCAATTCGTCGAACCGGTGACCGGTTGCTGCTGGGCGGGAACTGGCGCAACGGCCGCCCCCGTCATCTTCCGTAGGATATCTTTCTTCTCTTCGTCACTGATGGGGGGGAACTTCATGTCCATATCGACCCTGCCGATGAGAGAAGATGTCTCTATCATGTTGGGTCTCGGTATCAATTCGTTCTCGTCATAATACTTGCCGGGCCGCAGTTCCTGGAAATACCGAAGGTCATATTTCGCCTTTTTCACCCAGTCGTTGTAAACCGATGTCTCATAACCCTTCAGCATCGCCTTTTCGAGAGCGTCGACCGCCTTCTGGCGGGCATTGAGCGCCTTTTCGTCGAGCATGTTCTTGTAGACGATCTTCTGGTTCTCGTTAAGCCAAGGGGGAAGCGGGGCAGTGAACATCTTATCGGTCATATTTCGGTACATGGCACCGATGTGGTAGAGGCAGGCGGGGGTAAGGCGCGGAGACTTGGTCTGCGCTATGATGTCCATGTAGCGCTGCTCCAGTTCCACGAGCATCTCGGCCTTTTTGGTCAGGCGATCCGCCGTCTCCTTGTTGAAGGTATCCATTTCCTTCTTGATGTTCTTTGGTATCTTCGACTCGTCGGCGTAGTTGATCTCTTCCGGTTTGTACTTGATGGTCTTGTCGTACTTCACATTAAGATCGATCGCCATGAACTCCCTGAATCTAGCATCAGCTTCCACCAGAAGGGCATCAGCGATCGTGTCGCGCGTTCCTTCGGCGAAATCCTCTTTGTCTTTGAACTGGCCGTTCTTATAAAGCTGGAGGATCGCGTCATGGAACTTATAGTAGTCTTCTGTCCGCCCCTCTTCCTTGGCCATTTTCACCTGCGCGGCATAGAGAGCAAAAAGGGTGTTGGGAGAGCCCTTTGAAACCTCAACCGCGGAGGTGTCGGCCTTACCGGTCAACTTACCGCTCTTATCGATGTAACGGAAATCCTTAAGTCCTTTCATCGAAATATGATCGCCGAGGAAACGCTCGAACCCTTTGCGGGCCTTGTCATAGTAGGTTTTACCCTTCCGCATCCAGATGTAGCCGAACTGAAGAGCGATCTTCGCCTTTTCCTTGTCATCCTTGAGATGCTTGTCTATGTACAACTTGTAGTTGTCCAAAGCTTTTTCGGTGTCACCAAGCGCCTCGTAAAGGACCGCGGCATTGAAAATGGCATCGCCGACATTCTTGTCCTGTCCCGCCTTGGCAACAAAATCAATGTACAACTGCGCCGCCTTGTCATAATAGGCTATCGCCTCGTAGTTCTTGGCGAGACCGAACATTATGGCATTGCGTAGTTTCGATTCCTTGTAAAGTTTCGCATTCTCGCCGAGGAAGCGCTCCTGCACGCGGATCGATTTGTACAGATCCTCGCCCTTTGCGTAGTAGTAGATCGCGTTGTTAAGCGCAACATCGTTGAATCTGGAACTCGGGAATTCGGTCACGAAGGCGATATATCGTTCGGCCGAATCGATCGTTTTGCCGTTCTGGGCCGGCAGCTCCGCGGCATAGAAGGTCGCCATCTCCTTGAATTTCTCCAGGTCATCCTTGAGGCGGTTACGCCCCGATATGAGCGCAGAGTTGCGAAGCATCTCGCGCGCCTTGTTGCTTATCGCCTCCCAGTCCTCCGTGATATTGAGCGAATCCATGATGAGGTCCGCGGAAAAGACCGCCAGATCATCCCTCGGGTATTTCTGGACGATCATCTCAAAGACCGGAACCGACTCTTGGTAGTGGTTAAAAGAGTAGTAAGTGATAGCTTGCTTGTAGATGATGTCAACGAGGTACTTGGATCGAGGGATGTTCTTTATATAGGTTTCACAGGCTTTGATGAATTTCATTTCCAACGGCGGGATCTCTTTGGGCTGATATTCGGCCGGAAGTGCTTTCTTCCCCGTCATCTTGCCCTGACCGGCAATGACGACCCGGCTCTCTTCGATACCGGTATCACCCGCCTTCTTCTTCGAGGCGATACTGTCCTTGATCTTGCGATTCTGCGCTTCCTGTTTTTCCTTGAGCAACATGCCGAACGCAGAAACGGCACCGTAGGAAGCATCCTCGAAATGATGTCCTTTGGGGTTCAGGTCGGCGACGATCTGGTATTCGTTACCGGCCGTCTCGTACCTTTTGTTCTCCCAAAGGAATTCGGCGTAATTGAATCGTATGTCGTAAGAGGCTTCCGATTTCGGGTAGTACTTAAGGTATTTCGGATAGAGCTCTTCCACTATCCTCCAGGTCGCTTCGGCTTTGGTCTTGCGGGCTTCATTGTGATACTCGACAAGCAATATGCGCAGATTCGCCTCCGCGGTCTGAGTGGCACTTTCGACCGTCGCCTCGTCCTTTATGTTCGCCTTTGACCACGACGATTCCTTGTTGCCGTACTTCTCGACGAGGACCAATATCTCCAAACGGACATTGTCCTTCATGTTGAGTTTTTTGTAGGCCTCCACTATCTGCTTCTGCCACATGGGGCATTCAGGAGCGTTCGGCACTTCGCTGATGAGTTTCCGATATATCTTTATCGCTTCCTCGTTCTTGTCCTGTTCAAAATAAATGCCGGCCAACTTGATAAGCACCATGACGAAATACTTCTTTTCCTTGACCACGCTTTTGAAGTATTTTTCCGCGTCATCGACGCTTCCCGCCTCGGCATACGGGGTGACCATGTCCTTGAGGGCCTCTTCCTTCAGTTCGACCTTGTTCGATTTGTTGGAGTACTCGACCACCTGCTGGAAAACCTTTATTGACTCTTCGTACTCACCAACATTGTAAAGGCACCACGCGTATTTGTAGAGAGCAAAACCGAAGAAGGGGTTGTTGGGATAACTGTCGATGATGGCCTTGTATGCCGGCATCGCCTTGAAGACGTTGTTGTTGTTGAAAAAGTACTCGGCCATCTCATAAAAGGCATCGGCCGCATACTTTGAATTGCGGTATTTCTCGGTGACCAGCGTGTAATACCGGATGGCCGGGAGCGGCTTGCCGACCTCCATCAGGTTGGACGCCATGAAGAAATAGACCTCGTCGATACCCTCGAAATTGGGATACTTCTTGATTATGAAATCACAGGTGTCGACCGCTTTTTCGTTCCACTTCCAGGCCTCTTTGAGGTTCAGCTCCGGCATCGGCGCGTTCGGATCGTTGATTTCGTAGTATTTGTCCGTTTTTTTGTTGTACTCCTCCATGATGATGGCCTTGATCCCGCGAGCTTTCTCCCAGTAAAGTTCGGCCAACCTCCGATAGACCTCCGCCTTTTTCGGGCCCTCCGGAAAATCCTTCAGAAGTTCCAACAACTGTTCTATCGCCTTGTCTCGTTGAGCCATGGCCTTGGAATCGATCTGTATCTTCGCCTTTGCCGACTCCGTGTCCATTTTTGCCGGCCCTTTCATGTCCTTTTCGTCGGTCTTTCTCTTTTCCCGTGCGGCGAAAAGGGACCCGGCCACAAGGATGACCAACAAGGCGACAAGGGTCTTTTTCATCATGCTAGAGGTCGTCATATCATTTCCTTCCCATCAAAAGTTACTCATCCATGCACGCGTTCTGAATATTGTAGAAGTAGTAACCCAGCTCGTCCTGCCAGTACTCTCCGTCGAACGGCCAATAATAGTGGCGATCAGGCACTGCGGGAGAATAGGATTGCTCCTCCTTCAAGGCGCTCTCTTTCAATTTCTTGCCGTAAAGCTCCTCTTTCTCGTAGGTGGCCTTCAACTTATCGGTCATCTCGAAACGTATCGCCTTCATGTCGGCGATTATCTGCGTAAGATCCTGCGTTATCTCTTGTATCTTCTTGACCTGCATCTTGCCGGCCTCGTTGCGTATGGTGGCAAGCTGATAATTCATTTTTTTCATGAGATCGTCGGCGATCACGCTCTTTTTAAAGCTCTCCGGCGAATTCTCTATTATGGCCGCCTCGCGCTCGATCTCCTTGACATGGATGTATTCTTTCTGGAACTTCTGGTCGCTGAGAATGCTACGCAGGATCGCCTCGGGGATCGGCGTCTTCTTCCCGGCTGAGGCATCACGATACATGACTAAAAGTTCTTTGTACACATCCAAGCCTGTCTTGGTGGAAACATTTTCCAGCCACGACTGAAGAAGTTGGCGGTAGTCGGGATATACGCGGAAGAACTTGTCAATGACCTCGTTGACCTCCTGATACCGGCACAGGTTATAGTAGGTCACCGCCTCAACGACATAGACATCGGGGAAATATATGTCGGTGAAGAAAGGGCTCCCGAGCGTCACGACCGTGCCGAGCGTAGAGTCGAAACGGCTGATCATGAGAGAAGCCCAGGTCCGAGCGAAAAGCGACTCGAACCACTGAGGGTTACGCCTGTCGACATTGTTGAAGTAGTTCAGCGCGACATTGAACATCGCGAGTTTGTTCTTGGTCTTTTCGTCGAAACCGGCAGCATAGTAGAGCTCGCCAAGTGCCAGTTCCGCCATGCCCTTGAGCGCTTTGATGTCGGCACCGACATACATATCATCGGGCATCTCCATGATCTTCTGGAAGCTCTGCATCGCTTCGGCGTACATGCGCTGACGCACCTGAATAACGCCCATGAAGTAGGTGGCAAGGGGATAGAAGGAGGAATAGTCCTTGACCTGCGTGAAGAACTTGAGCGCCTCTTCGTCCTGACCGCGGTAGAAGTTTATCTTACCGAGGTAGTACATGAGTTCGTTGGCGAACTTTTTGGGAAGCGCATTGTAGTTGACATTCGAAAGAACGGCGAAGAGGACCTTCTCGTCCTTGGTTTCGTAGGTGACGGCCAGAAGTTTCAACAACGCGGAAACGAAATAGTGACCGCCCGGGCCCTCGAAAAGGATCTCGGCTAATTGATATTCGGCCGCCTGATAGAGGCCGATGCGGAACAGGGACTCGGCGTAATAGTAACGGGCCGTTTCGTGGAGACGCGCCCACTCGCTGTTCTTCATGATCGCGTAGAATCCGATGGCGGCGGTGTGATAATCGCCATCGTTATACGCATCGACCACCTTTCTGATGGCATCAGGCATACCCTGCGCGACCGACGGATCGATATTTTCGTACTTCTTCATCTCCTGTTCGCGGACCGTTAGCTGTTCTGCACAGGAAACAAACAGCCCGCTGAGAAGGATGAAGAAAAGCGCCAACGCTATCTTTTTCATACTCGGTCCCCTCTCTTAGTCGGCAAACGGCAGGAACATGCCGAAGTTGATTGAAAAAAGACTGTCGGTCTTAAGGTATTTGCTGGTCGCTTCGGCAGCCACGGCGCCAAGTTTGAAACGCTCATCCTGCATGAGGAACCAATCGAGGTTAAGCGAAAGGAAAAAGTTATTCGTTATGAAGAAACGGGCGCCGAACCCAGCGTTGACGGCGAAGTTGTGACCGGTCTTGGTCTTCGTACCCTTCTCAAGAAGCACCTGATAGTAGTTGCCGCCCAAAGACACATTGATGTCGTATTTGGGGATGAAGTCGCCG
>Ga0116144_10002879_pt1 | contig 17902 bp, 11 predicted proteins | sample AD_UKC035_MetaG_FD_89746 | JGI IMG/M metagenome (GOLD analysis project Ga0116144, IMG submission 89746) | Active sludge microbial communities of municipal wastewater-treating anaerobic digesters from USA - AD_UKC035_MetaG | ecosystem: Engineered > Bioreactor > Anaerobic > Digestate | place: USA...
ACTTACACCATTGCGGGTGTGCACAATGTGCGCCCACCCGCCAGCGCCGCCGAGACGGGGGCGCATCGCCCGGGCCGCACTGCTTACTCGGCGCGGGCCAACAGCCAGCCGGCAGTGGTGGCGCGGCGCGGCAGCGATTGGGCTTACCCGGAATCGGGCGCCTCTTCTAAAAAGCACAAGCGAACTGCCCCGGCGACAGGGGCGGCGCGCCGGCGCTACGATATTGCCCTCGACGTGCCCGGCGCCGAGCTGCACCTGCCTGCCCTGCCGGTTGTGCGCCTGGGTTGGCGCGCGGTTTCGGGGGTGATGGTGGTGTTGATGCTGGCCAGCCTGTACTTCTTGTGGAACTCGGCGACCTTCAGGGTCAACACGGTGGCGGCTGAGGGCTTGCAGCGCCTGACGGTGGGCGACCTGAATGCGGTGTTGGGGTTGTTTGACCATTCGATATTTACCATTGACCCGGCCGATGTGGAAGAGACCCTGCGCCTGGCTTTCCCCGAATTCTCTTCGATATCGGTGCGCTTGGGCCTGCCCGCCAGCGTGCGCATCCAGGTGACCGAGCGCCAACCGGTTTTGGCCTGGCTGCAAGATGGCAGTGAGGTGTGGATCGATGCCGAGGGCGTGGCTTTCCCGCCGCGCGGCAACCCGATCGTGGATGAGAACTCTCAGCCGCTGGCGCGGGTGGAAGCCCGCAGCGCCCCCGATGGATTTGACCCGGCGGTGGTCTTGCAGTCTGGCGGGCTGGGCGGCTTGCCGTACCTGGTGCCGCAAGCGGTGGACGCGGCCGGCGAGATGGTGTTGCCAGACCGCCTGAACAAGATCGATACCAGCCTGGTGGCGAGCATCCTGGCCCTCAGCCCACAGGTGCCGGCTGACACCCTGCTGGTGTATGACGCCGAGCACGGCCTGGGCTGGACCGACCCGCACGGCTGGGATGTTTATTTTGGCTCGCAGATCATCGCGGGCGTCGAGAGTGACATGAACAGCCGGTTGATGGTGTACCAGGCCCTGGTAGAGCGCCTGGAAGCAGAAGGTGTTCAGCCGGCCTTTATCAGCGTGGAATTTGTCCACGCGCCCTTCTATGGTATGGAGCGGTAGGGATGGAAGAAGAACCGATCATCGTAGCAATTGACGTAGGTACAACCAAGGTCTGTACCCTGGTGGCGCGCGAAGAGCGCCCTGGCGAACTGCGCATCTTGGGCGTGGGCATTGAGCCCTCGCAGGGCGTTCGCAAAGGCGTGGTGGTGGATATGCTGGCTGCCTCGCAGGCGGTGGTGCGTTCGGTTGAGAAGGCTGAGCGCTCTTGCGGCCTGGAGATTGATGCCGCCCTGGTGGGCCTGGCCGGCTCGCACGTTTCGTCGGTCAACAGCCGGGGTGTGGTGGGCGTATCTGGGCGCACGATTGAGCCGGATGATATCGAGCGCGCCGTTGAAGCCGCCCGGGCCGTGGCCATCCCGCACAACCGTGAGATCATCCACATCATCCAGCGCGGCTTCAGCATCGATGGGCAAGAAGGCATTCGCAAACCCCTGGGGATGCACGGCTACCGCCTGGAAGTGGAAACGCACATCATCACCGCCTCGGCGGCCTCGGTGGAGAACCTGCGGCAGTGCGTGGGCGCGGCCAACGTCGATATCTTGCAGTTTGTGCTCAATCCGCTGGCGGCTGGTGAGGCCGTGCTCAGCGAGACCGAGCGCGATATGGGCGTGGTGGTCTGCGACATTGGCGGCGGGACGACCAACATTGCCATCTACATCGATGGCGACGTCTGGCACACCAATGTGCTGGCGGTAGGCGGCGACCATATTACCTCAGATATCGCCCACGGCTTGCGCTTGCCGGTCTCGCAGGCTGAAGAGGTCAAGATCCAGCACGGGCATGCCCTGAAGAGCGAAGTGCGCCCCGAAGAGTACTTCACCGTGCGCCCCTTTGGCGAGGAACAACCGGCCCAGTTCAACCGCCAGGAACTGTGCCACATCATCGAGGCGCGCGTCGAAGAGATCTTTGGCCTGGTCTTGCAAGAGATCAAGCGTTCGGGCTACGATGGCCTGCTGCCCGCCGGTATGGTGCTCACGGGTGGCACGAGCGCCCTGCCTGGCATCCGCGGCCTGGCCAGCCGCACCACCGGCCTGCCGGTGCGCGTGGCCTCACCGATGCAGGTGGAGAAAACCGACGACAGCCCCACCCTGACCGGGATGGTGGATAAGCTGGACAGCCCTGGCTTTTCAACTAGCGTGGGCCTGCTGCGCTGGGCGGTGTTGATGAGCGATCTTTCTGCCTTGCCTTACCGGCCAGGCGGCAAGGCCGGCCCTGGCAGGAACCCTGGCGGCGGCCTATTGGCAAATATCAACTGGGAAGCGGTAAAAGAATTCTTTAAGCGACTGCTGCCCTGATGGATATGATGGTTAACAAAGTTGGATAGTCAATTCATTTATTGATCAAGAGGAGGATCAAAATGAACCAAAACAGTACTTTTTCAGGCGCGTTAGAGTCCTTCGCCCACATCAAAGTGGTGGGCGTGGGCGGCGGCGGTTGCAACGCCGTTGAACGGATGATCAAAGAAGGGTTGACGGGGGTGGAATTCATCGCTGTCAACACCGATGCCCAGGCGCTGCTGCTTTCGAGCGCGCAGACGCGGGTGCGCATCGGCGAGAAGCTGACGCGCGGCCTTGGCTCAGGCGGCAACCCTGAGACCGGCCGCAAGGCAGCCGAAGAATCGGGCGACCAGTTGACCCAGGTGCTGCAGGGCGCGGATATGATCTTCGTCACGGCAGGCATGGGCGGCGGCACCGGCACCGGCGCGGCCCCGGTTGTGGCCAAGCTGGCGCGCGATGTGGGCGCTCTGACGATCGGTGTGGTGACCCGCCCCTTCACCTTCGAAGGCTCGCGGCGCATCGCCTCGGCTGAGGGCGGCATTGAGCAGCTCAAGGGGCAATCCGATACCCTGATCGTGATCCCCAACGACCGCCTGCTGCAGATCGTGGATAAGCGCGTCAACCTGCAAGATGCCTTCCGCGTGGCCGACGATGTGCTGCGCCAGGGCGTGCAGGGCATCTCTGAGCTGATCACCGTCCCCGGCTTGATCAACCTGGACTTCGCCGATGTGCGCACCATTATGTCTGAGGGCGGGGCGGCGTTGATGGCAGTGGGACGCGGCCAGGGCGACGATCGCGCTCGCCTGGCTGCCGAACAGGCCATTTCGAGCCAACTGCTCGACATCACCATCGATGGCGCACGCGGCATCCTGTTCAACGTCACCGGCGGCCCCGACCTGACCCTGTTCGAGGTCAACAACGCGGCTGCCATCATCAAGGAAACCGCTCACCCCGATGTCAACCTGATCTTCGGTGCGGTGATCGACCCGAACATGGGCGACGAAGTGCGCGTGACCGTGATTGCCACCGGCTTCGAGCGCACCGCCATGCCCCGCCGGGTGATGGAAACCTCCAGCGGGCGCTCTGAAGGCGGCCTGCGCGGGCGCGGCATGACCGAAGCCCCGGCTCGCCCCAACGAGATCTACCGGCCTCGCCCGACCTCGGAGCCGCAGAGCAACCCCGACACCAACAGCCGCCCGCGCATGGAGCGCGAGCTTGAACCGGCTGCCGCTGCCCTGCGCCCTGAGCAAGACGTACAGGGGTTTGCACCGCGCATCATCGACACCGAGAACCTGGATATCCCCACCTTCCTGCGCAACCGCAGCCGCGGTGGTTAATTGTCTCTTTGGAGGCGGCAGCTTAAGCCGCCGCCTCCAACAAGCTGTTCACTTGTTGATCTGCAGAACTGGCGCTTTTTTGCGGCGCATGGTTCTGCTTGGATGGACTGCGTCCGTCTACTGCTGGACTCCTCCTCCCGGTGGTTGCACTGGGCGCGGGCTGTCCATCCGGATGCCCTGCCCGGTGGGGGCGGCTTATCATACAGCCTCCACCGGTTGCAGGACAACCCCCAGGGCCTCTCGTTACAGCCTTCGCAGGCGAAAGCCCTGGCAAGAAAGGATGCGGGTATGGGCCAAACCCATACTCGCATTCTTTCTTATTGTTATCTTAAAAAATCCCCGGCTTACAAAATTTTAAGGTCATTGGCTCATTTTTCTCTTGCGCCATATTTCCTTGTATGCTAGAATGAACCATGCCCTCTGCCCACAGGTGCGGGACAAGGGGCGCAATACCCCCATATATAGCGGAAACATTTGTTCTGACTAAATTCCTTATGGAGTGACCATGCGCTGTCCCTACTGCAAACATGAAGAGTCCCGTGTCGTTGACACATCGCACGATATGCGCGGCGGCGTGCGCCGCAGGCGAGAATGTGAGAGTTGCGGGCAGCGTTTTAGCACCTACGAGCGTCCGATCCTGGCGACGCCCCTGGTCGTCAAGCAAGATGGCAGCCGTGAGGAATTTGACCGCGACAAGTTGATCCGCGGCATCCGCATTTCATGCGCCAAACGCCCGGTTTCGGCCACCGATACCGAGCGGCTGGTGGGCGAGATCGAGTCGACTTTGCAAGCTATGGGCCGCTCTGAAGTTTCTTCGCGCGTGGTGGGGGATATGGTAATTGCAGGGCTCAAAGAACTGGACCACATTGCCTACATCCGTTATGCCATTGTTTACCTGGGACTGGACGACCTGCGCTCGATCCGGCATGAAATTGACCGATTGTTAGAGGGGGAGAACCGCTAACCGCCCCTTTGGGTGGGGGTCGCGGGCGGGGCATTTTTGCCCGCGCCGTGTTCTTGCCTCGCCTTTTTTAACCGTTCACGATTCTTTTCTCGCTGTGAACATTTTGCTGTCTCAAAATACATTACCTGGAGGCCTGTCATGTTGAAATCAGCCACTGCTGAAAACCAAACCATCCCCTCAGCCGAAAAAAGCGGTTTGCTGCCTACCCCGCCGCTGCCGGCTGAGCTGCCTGAGATCCACCTGACGGAGAACGCCCGCCAGGTGCTCACTCGGCGTTACGTGCGGCGCGGCCCCGATGGCCAGCCTGCCGAGACGGTGGAAGGGATGTTTTGGCGCGTGGCTTATCACGTGGCGGCTGTGGAAGACAAGTGGGGCGGGGACGTGATGGAACGCGCCAGCCAATACTTCGGCATCCTCACCAGCAAAGAGTTCTTCCCCAATTCGCCCACCTTCACCGGCGCGGGCACCCCGCTGGGCCAGTTGGCGGCCTGCTTTGTGCTGCCCATTTCGGACGATATGGGGCGCCACCCGGCGGGCATCTTCCAGAGCCTGCGCGATGCGGCCCTCATCCAGCAGACCGGCGGCGGCAACGGCTTTGGGTTCTCGCGCCTGCGCCCCAAGAACACCCTGGTCAAATCCTCGGCCGGGCAGGCCACCGGGCCGGTGGGCTTCTTGCGCGTTTACGATAAGGCCTTTGGCGAGATCGCCCAGGGCGGTTCGCGGCGTGGGGCTAATATGGCCGTGCTGCGCGTGGATCACCCGGATATTGAAGAGTTCATCACCTGCAAGACCGACGAAAACTCGATCACCAACTTCAACATTTCGGTGGGCATTACCGATGCTTTCATGGAAGCGGTGGAGAAGGACGGCAATTGGGAGCTGCGCTTCCCAGATGTGACGCACCCGGGCTACCACGGGTTCCACGGCACCATAGAAGATGCCGCCAAGGCCGGCATCCCCATCAAGACGCATAAGACCGTCAGGGCGCGCGAGCTGTTCAACAAGATCGTCGAGCAGGCGCATCACAACGGCGAGCCCGGCATGCTCTTTTTGGATGCCGCCAACCGCCAGAACCCGGTGCCGCACCTGTACCCGCTGGAATCTACCAATCCTTGCGTGACTGGCGAGACCCTGATCTACACGGCAAATGGCTTGCGCCGTGCTGACGAACTTGCTGCTGATGCAAGCGCTCAAGAAGTGGTGACCGATGCCCGCTTTGGCTCGCCGACTTTGTTGGCAGCTTCCCCTGTTTTTCCTACCGGCATTAAGGATATCTATCGTCTCCTCACCCGCGAGGGATATGAACTGCGCCTGACTGCCGATCACCGCGTGATGACTGCGCGCGGCTGGGTCGCCGCGGCTGATCTGCGGCCCGGAGACCGTGTGCATATTCTCAACCGGCCAGGAGGCTTTGCCAAGGGCGGCTCGTTGGAAGAAGGGCGCGTGCTTGGATGGTTGGTTGGAGATGGAACGATCAATGTTGTGCGGGCGGTGCTTTCTTTCTTCGGTGATGAAAAACGTGAGTTGGCGCCGATATTTGCTGAGGCGGTTACGTCTCTGGTCGAACAGCCTGGCCAACACCGTTCCTATCCGGTGGGTGTGATTGAGATTGCAGACCGTGATGAAGCGCGGGTCATGTCTGTCCGTTTGCGGGTTTGGGCTCAGCAGCATGGCTTGACCGAGACCCACAAACACCTTGTACCTGCCACGGTGCTAGCCGGCAGCCAGGAGTTTCAGCGTGGCTTCTTGCAAGCTCTCTTCACTGCCGATGGACAGGTCAACGATGGAGGCGAGAAAGGCTGCTCTGTCCGGCTTTCTTCTAGCCACTTGGATCTGCTCAAGGATGTGCAGCGCCTGCTGTTAAACTTGGGTATCGCCAGCCGCATCTACGAGAACCGTCGTCTGGGGGGGTATCGCCCTATGCCTGACGGCAAGGGTGGCGTCAAAGAATATTTTCACCTGCCGCAGCATGACCTTGCCATCAGCAAGGCCAATCTTGTTACCTTTGTAAATCAGGTTGGCTTTATCAGCGAATCCAAGCAGTCTCGCCTGCTGGATTACCTGGCACGCATGAGTCGAGGCCCTTACCAGGAGCTATTCTTAGCCACGGTACTGGCAGTTGAACCGGATGGCCGAGAAATCGTTTATGATTTACAGCAGGCTGAGACGCATTCCTTTATTGCCAATGGTTTGGTGGTGCACAATTGCGGCGAGCAGTGGCTCGGGCCATACGAAAACTGCTGCCTGGGCTCGGTGAACCTGGCTGAGCACCTGGGCTCCAGCGGCAGCGTGGACTGGGAGAAGCTGCGCCGCTCGGTGACGCTGGCGGCTTACTTCTTGGATGATGTGGTGGATGCCAACGCGTATGTGCCGGCGGTGCCGCAGCTTAAGCAGGCGGCCCACAATGCCCGGCGCATCGGCCTGGGCCTGATGGGCCTGGGGGACCTGATGTACCACTGCGGGGTGCGCTACGGCTCTGAGGAAGGGCAGGAGTTTGCCTCTCAGGTGATGGAATTTGTGCGCTACCACGCCATGCTGACCAGCATCGAGCTGGCCAAGGTGCGCGGGCCTTTCCCGGCTTACCAGGGCAGCATCTACGACCCCGCTCCCAGCAGTGACAAGGCCCGCCCGCGCCTGGCCTGGAAGCCCCCCAAACCCCTGACGGCCTACCAGCACGATTGGGGCCGCCCGGCGGTGGATTGGCACAAGGTGGTGGAGGGCATCCGCAAGCACGGCATCCGCAACGCAGCCCAAACCACCATTGCCCCTACCGGCACGATTGCCACCGTGGCGGGCTGCGAGGGCTACGGCTGCGAGCCGGTCTTTGCGCTGGCTTATATCCGCCACGTGAACGACAACGGTAAAGATCTACAACTGACCTACACCAGCCCGCTCTTCGAGCGTGCCCTGGTGACCGAGGGCCTGGACGACGAGGCGCGCCAGGAGGTGGTGGAGCGCGTGATGGAGCAGGGCTCATGCCAGGGGGTGAAGGGCGTGCCCGAGCACCTGCAGCACGTCTTCGTGGTTTCGCAAGATATCCGCGCGGAAGAGCACGTGCGCATGCAGGCCGCCATGCAGGCCTTCGTAGATAACAGTCTGAGCAAATGCGTCACCGGAGATACCCTGGTGTTGACCTCGGCCGGGCTGGTGCCGATTGCCAGCCTATCGGATATGCGCCTGCCGGACCAGTTCGAAGCGCAGGAGATCAACATCCTGTCGCCGGGCGGGGCGGAGCGCAGCGATTCGTTCTATTATGGCGGGATGCGCGAGACCCGCCGCGTGACCCTGGCACACGGTTTTGAGATCGAGGGCACGCCCAATCACCGCGTGCACGTGCTTCAGGCTGACGGCCGCATTGACTTCAAAACCCTGGACGACCTGAAGGTGGGGGACGAGGTGGTGCTGTATATGGGCCAACAGGTGTTTGGCCCAGAAGGGGCGCGGCTGCCGGCCTACGATGGGGCATTCCGCACGAACGCTAAGGAAATCCGCTTTCCAATGCACATGTCGGCCGAGCTGGCTTATGTGCTGGGCTGTATCACCTCAGAGGGCAGCATTGGTCAAAACACGATTCAAATCTGTAATGGCGACCGGGCCTTGCTGGAACGCCTGGGCGGGCTGTTCGAAGACCTGTTTGGCCTGGACAGCCACATTGTGCAGGATATGCGCCGAGAAAGCGTCTTTGCGCTGCAAGTCAATTCTCGCCCACTACGCAACTGGCTGTTGCACGACCTGGGCCTGGAGGCCGGGGCGCGCAACAAGATCATCCCCAACTGCATTCTGCGGGCCAGCCGGCGTGAGATGGCGGCTTTCTTGCGCGGCCTGTTCCTGGATGCTTATATGACCCTGGATGGGCGCATGTTTGGGATTGGGTTGGCCAGCCGCAGGCTGCTGCGCCAACTGCAAGCCGTCTTCTTGAATTTTGGCGTTTTTTCGATGCTGCACCGGTCAGCCGAGCATGCCTGGGCGCTTAACGTTTCAGGAGAAGCCCTGGAACTGCTGGCAGCCTTTGTGGAGTTCGAAGAAGTGTGGAAGAACGAACGCATCCAGGTGCGCAACGATGGCCGCGTGCATGTGCGCCATAATTATGCCACCTTGCTGCCCGAAAGCCTGACCGCCAGCTTGCGCCAGATGCAGGAAGAGGCACCGGTTTCGCTGCGCAGCCTGTTTGGCGAACTGCCGCGTGCTTATGGCCCGGATGAGCGTGAATACCAGCGCTCACGCGTGAACCTGCTGCAGGGGCACCGCATGGAACGCGCCCTGGCCCAACGCATCTATGATCATCTGCGCGCGCATGCCACCCCTTTCGCCCAGAATTTCTTTGAGCAAGACCGCCCCGGTATGTTGTACGTGAAGGTGCGGCGCATCGAAGCCGGTTTCAACGAGGTGTTTGATATTAGCGTGCCGGGCAGCCATGCCTTCATTGCCAACGGCCTGTGCAACCACAATACGGTCAATTTTCCGGCGGGGGCCAGCGAGGCGGATGTGGCGGCGGCCTACCAACTGGCCTGGAAGCTGGGCTGCAAGGGCATCACGGTCTACGTGACCGGATCGCGGCAGAAGGTGGTGCTGGAGACAAAGGCCACCGCCCGCCAGAAAGAGACTGCGGGGCAGCCCGGGGCGGCCGAAGCGGCGCCCGCCAAGAGTGAACAGCTCACCATCTGGCACGACAGCAAGAAGCCGCGCCCGCGCCGCCTGCGCGGTTACACCTACAGCATCAGCACGCCGGTGGGCAAGGCTTTTGTGACGGTGAACGAGAACGGGGGCAACCAGCCCTTCGAGGTCTTCTTGAGCACGTCTAAGGCCGGCTCTGAGACGGCGGCTGTGTCTGAGGCCATTGGGCGCTTGATCTCGTACCTGCTGCGGCTGGGCTCGCCGATCTCGCCGCGCGAGCGGCTGAAAGAGGTGATGCGCCAGCTTTCGGGCATCGGCGGGGGGCGGTCGCTGGGCTTTGGGCCCAACCGGGTGCGCTCACTGCCGGATGGGGTGGCCCAGGCCCTGGCCGATTACGTGCTGGATACCGAGCCGGAACCGGCGGAACCCGGGGCGGGCGGCAGCCCGGCCCCGGTGAGCGCGGCGCCCTTTGCAGCGGCGGGCCATGACGGGAACGGCAACCGTGGCGGGAACGGCCACGGCGGCGGTCAAGGCTCTGGCCCAGTCAAAGAGAGCATCGTTTCCTTCCAGGCCGAGGAGCCCCCGGCGCTGCAGCCGGTGCAAAAGATCGGCGACCTGTGCCCAGAGTGCGGGCAGGCGGCGGTGGTGAACGAGGAAGGCTGCCGCAAGTGCTATGCCTGCGGGTACAGCGAGTGTTGATGGAGATGCAGCTTACCGCTACTTTTTGCGCATAATTTTTGTTGAAGAAATGATATGAAACGGTGCTGGCGAGGTTCGACCTCGCCAGCACCGTTTCATAATGCATTTCAAATCGCTTACTTCAGCACCCAGACCCACGTATTCTCGTAAGAGCAGGTGGACTGGCCAGATTCCTGGTTGGCCATGAAGGCAAAGTAGCCCTCGGTGGCCTTCTTGCTGTAATCGTAGTAGGTGCCGACGCGGTTATCGTTGATATAGATGTTAAACTTGTCGCCCTCGGCCCACAGCACCAGGCGATTGGTGGCGCCGTTGTCCATGTCGATGCCAGGGGCCGTACTCTGCCAGATCGAAGTCTGGTACAGGCCCAGGTCATAATAATTGATCGCCCAGGCTGGCAGGCCCGAGAGGCGCAGGGATAAGAACCGGTACTGCGACCCCATTTCGAAGTTCGCCTCCGATGTGAATAGCGTCGTAGTAAGCTAATTTTCCGACCCGTGCTGCAATTATAGAAGCGCATTTCCACGAATCAAAGTGGCAAATATCACCTGTCTAATGGTCGAGTATCCTCTCCATTTGTACAGGAAGGTGGTGACAAAGTGGTAGAATAATTTTGAGGAGAAAAAGCCATGCAACGCTTTTCGCTCGTCATTGTTTGTGTGTTGATCCTGGCGGCCGCCGGCACCCGGCTGATGGCGGTTGAGGCGGCGGGCGAGGGGCGCATCTTCTTGCCGCTGGTGGTGGGGCCGGCGAATGGCAACCTGTGCGCCGGGCTGGTGACCGACCTGGCCGACCACCCCATGACGCCGCTGGCTAAACCCGCCCTGGGCCAGGCGGTGCTGGACCCCCAGTTCGGGACGGTCATCCGCCGCATCAGCGAGGTGGGCGGGCAGGGGGTGATCAAACCCTTATATTCGCCCATGCAGGCCTGGAGCGCCGGTGAAACTTACCTGCTGCTGTACCAGGTGGACGGAGGGCACCTGCTCTACGACGGGCAGACGTACCAGTACCTGCGCCAGATCGATATCGACCCGCCGGATATCGAGCAGGTCTATTGGAGCACCAGCGACCCCGACAGCCTGTATTGGATCGGGGGCAATGTGCTTTACCGCTACCGTGTGTCCAGCGATAGCAGCCAGCCGCTGCACACGATCGACTCTTGCCCGGGGGCGGTGCGGGCCGATTCGCACGCCTGGATATCTTGGGATGCGCGTTACCTGGGGCTGTACTGCGCCGAAACCGACACGGCCTTTCTCTACGATATCGAGGCGGGCGCGGTGCTGGGTTCCCTGGCCCCGGCAGACGGCAATGCGCCCTTCATCAGCGCCAGCGGCAGGCTGGCTTACTGGCTGGGGAATGTGCTGGACCCGTCGATGAACATCTTGCGCAGCCTGGACCTGGGCAACCCCGGTGAGCACAGCAGCCTGGGCCGGCTGGCCAACGGCCACGATACCTTCAACCTGGTGCAGTACGATCCCGGCCCCGGCGGGAGCGAGGAGGGCACGCTGCTGACCTTCGATATGACCGATGGCACTTACCGGGTGATCGTGGGCCCGCAAACCGGCTACCCCTATCCGCCCAGCGGCACGCACATTTCAGCGCCGGTGTACGAGCGGCCGGGATGGGTCTTCGTGTCGATCATCGGCGACCCCAGCGGGGCCCGCCTGCTGGACCAGGAGCTGCTGCTGGCTAATACCAACCCCGGCGGCACGGTCTGCCGCATCGGCCATCACCGCTCTCAAGAGGCGCAGGAGTACTGGGGGGAGCCGCACGTGAGCGGCAGCCCGAGCGGCACGCGGGCCCTGTTCGCCAGCGATTGGGGCGGCGGCCCCAGCGTGGATACGTACGTGATCGAGCTGCCGTCTTACATCCCTACCCCGTGATTTTCAACCCAAAAGACTTTGCCCTCAGCCTGGCAGGGGAGGGGATGCCAGGCTGAAGTTGGCGTTTGAAGGGGGGAAAAAAAGGAACGACTCAAACAACGAGGAACGACTGGGGGGAGGGGGAGGCGAAATGAAGCGGGAGGAAGACGAGGCAGGGGGTGGGATGCATATGCTTATTGTAGAACAAAAATTCTGTTTGTCAATGACGAAAAATTCTAGCAGGCTGGGTAGCCATTCATTACTAGGCTTTGTTATGGGGTTTGGTATGGTCCAAGAAAACGTTCGCCGTTGAAATGGATCAGGTGAGATGGTGTATCGGCCACCCATACTTCGGTCTCCCACGCGATTTCGGAGAGGTGGCGACTCATGATGGTACGGTCTGGGAAAGCGGTCACATATACCAAACCGGCATTGGCTTCTGCAAATAAATGGGTCAGTTCGGCATGACGTTTGGGATCAACTGGGCCATGACTGGTAACCGACTCGACCAGCAAGAGCCAATTCCTGGCAGTATAATGCAGCACCACATCGGGCATCTTTCCATGCACATCCACGGTAATACCTAGCCTGGATAACAAAACGGCATCGAAATATCCCCACTTATTGCCAGTATCCCCTGCGTAGACCAACATGCTCCCGGGAGCAAAACGTGGGGCAAACTCCTCGATGATGGCTCGGATGAGTTGGCTGTGTTTACCTGGGCTGAGTGTGATTTTCTTCCCTGGTGCAATCTCAACCGGAATACGGTTCTGCTCGCGTTCTCTGGCATACCTGGCAATCAGTGTTTCGCGCTTGGCCAGGTATGTGGCCAGCGCGGTGTGCCATTCAGGCGTACCAAAAGTGCGCAGCAGCGCTAACGCAGCAGGTTCGATATGGTAGACAGTCTTTGGGCTATTAACCGGGCGGTCAGGCTTATCTGGATTGTAGACAGCGATACCTGCATCACAAAACTGGTGCATTGTTTGGCGGCGAAAAGTTTCACGGGTGTTTGGGGCATAATCTCTGCCGTAATGCTCTCGAGCCCAATCCATGATGGGCGTAATGCCGATCAGTGGGGCCTCGGCATCCGCCCAATCTTTGCCTGGTGTAAGATTCAATAAGGCTAATAAACATAGGGCGGATCGCTCATTGTGTTGAGCGCGTGGCAGGCCCAAGGAAATGATGATCTGACGAGCGGCTTCGAGGTAATCGTTCTCTTGTTTCATGTTCCCAGCGCTCCTACCATATGATCGATGGATGCCTGTGTAAGTCGATCCTGCTGCAAAGCCCATTCCCCGAGTTCGGTCAGCATTAAGAGGCTGGGGTATTTGATGAGCTTCAGGTCGGCGGCATTTACCTGGGTGTGGCCACTGAAGCGGCGAAAATATTCGTCAACGACGGTTGAATTCAAGTACACCGCCAGGCCGTAAGCCAGGGCTTTTGGCAGGCTGCGTTTATCCTGGTGGAACAGGTTGATGTGATTCTCGAAGCCGATCACAGGCGCCTCGCCAAACAGGCCCGGGTCTACCACACTGGCGACAATGCGGCGTTTTTCTTCCTTGGATGAGAAGCGCCGAACCACACAATAGAATCCATTTGGATACAACCATTTTTCTGTAACGGCATTCCGTAAGATGGCGTTTGGTTTTTTGGCGCTCTCCACCGGCCAGGAAATCCCACTGCCGCTGAAGTGACAAGGATAAAGCAAGGGCACGGTACCTGGGCCTGGCATTTTACGCAGATGTTCTTTTTGCCGGAAATCAACCACCGGCCCGGTCGATACCTGGATCCCCAACTGGTCAAGCGTAAAGCGAAGCGCGGTAGAAAGCTCAAGCAGATTGGCCCTGGTGGAAGTGGGGATGTGGATGATTTGCTCTGGGTCGTTGGGGGGTACGATTTGCCCAAACGGATGTTCATGCGAAGCCAGATCGGAGAATGTGTCGTCGGTTGATGTTGACACGATCACTGGCTGTTGTTGGCCGCTGCGCTCAAGCCGAAGGATGATGTTCTCTTGCAGTACTTCATCATCCTTGAAGGCCTGGTCGCGCGAAGCAAATAAGTGAATGTGCCGGATTGCTGTACATTCAAGCAGAAAAGCGCGAAACGGGCGGTAATAAGGCCCATTGCAGAAGCTGCGCGGGACGATAGCTACAATTTGTCCGCCCGGGGCGGTCAGCGCCACGGCCAGTGCTAAAAAGGCGGAATACAAGTTGACCGTTTCAATGCCAACCTTGCGCAGGGCGAGGCGATACGCTGAATCGCTGTTGATTTTCTTGTAGGGTGGATTGAGGATTGCGTGGGTGTATTGAGGCAGTCGTTCCGAAAACATATAGCCGGAAAGCGAATCCACGGCTCTTTGGATGAAATCTTCACCCCTGATGGTGGCAGTAAAGTCCTTGCGAAGCTGATATTTTTCAAGAACTTGCTCTAAGTGAGGGTGCAAAGTGCGATCGATTTCGAAAGCATCCAGGTCTACTTGTGAGAAGTGAAAACCGCCAGACTCCCATCGATCGAGAAAGGCGGCTGAAAGCGATCCAATCCCAGCGCCGGCATCCAGCAGGATGCAGCGCCCGGTTGAATCTGGGAAGAGATTCACCATGAACGCAGCGGTTCTTTGAGGCGTGAAGAACTGGCCGAACTGCGACTTCTTTTCTGCTTCGGTGCCTCGCGAGACTTGTAATCGCTTCTGTTCCACTGCTGATAACAAGGTTCTGGCTCCTGGTTGCTGACCTGATCAGGGGAAACGTTTCCCCTTCATGATTATCCCACATTTCGTACGAATGGATAGCTGTTTTGTGGAATTCCAGTTAAGCGTGGCGCATGCGTCTCGAAGGAACGGTGAGGGGGCTGGGGCCTGATATCCACTTGCTCTGAAGAGCAAGAATTCCTAAAAGTTTGAAGATCGAGACTGGCAAGAGCTTGGATTGTTTGGCTATTACCTCTTTATCCTTTTGTGTAACGACTACTTTTGCTGGCCTGAACATTCCGGCGAGACAGTGATGGGGCGTGGGGTAGGCCGTTGAGTGGCTTCTTCCTGGCTATAAGTATAGTCTTGACCGCGAATAAGTCTACCGGAGGTAACAGAGCTTTCCAGGTGGATGATTTCAAAATCCGCCCACCCATTATTATTGGGCAAGTATGAAACGACCGTTATGTCAATTGGCCAGGAGCCTTCCTCGACCACACACACAGAGAATTGGAACACTTCTGGTTGGTTGGCTGTCAGCGAGCCTTGCCACCTGGGTTCGCCGGAGACCAGGTGTATTTTATTCCCCGCACTCTCCAGCGTGTCCACCGTGAACACCACATCGGTTTCATCTTCGGTAGACATGACCTCGACTTCCAGCGTTACGATTTGCCCGACCACTGGATCGGGCGTGACCGTAACGCCGGTAATGCGCAGCGGTTGATCCGCTGGATTACACGCACCCAGCAGCAATGACACGGTTAGACTGATCCAGAACAGTGTCTTCTTACGCATTCGTTCCTCCCGGTTCAACGGCAAGCTGACAGTTTGTAATGATCCCAGGGCGGGTTTCGGAGAAGGCTGTGTCAGCCGCTTGCGCTCAGCTTCTTTTTCGAAAACGGGGGATGATCAAGGGGGTTTGTTTTCGATACGCTCGGTAGGCTTCGCCAAAGCGGGCTTCCATTTCTTTCTCTTCTACCAATTTGATATAGACGAGAAGAAGGGCGGCGAGCGCCAGGACCAGGGCTACGGCTGAAATGGAAGCGATGAGGATGGCGAGACCCAAACCGGCCACCATGGTGCCTAAGGCCATGGGGTTGCGACAATAAGCATAAGATTTTTGGATGATCAACTGCTGGGTGGCCATGATGGGAACCGGGGTGCCCCGGCCAATTGTAAATTGAACGTAGATGCTCCACCAGGCAAACAGGAGGCCGGCGACAATCAAACCACAGCCAAGGAGGAGGTTGAACATCCCAAATGCGATGGATGGCAATTTCAGCAGGCGGTCAAGTAAGGAGGAGAAATAAATGACCGCGCCAGGCAAAATGCCCAGGAAAAATATGCCCTCGACGATGAGGGCGGCGATGCGGCGTTGGGGGCTGTACTCGTGCCTGGCCTGGTCAAGAAGTTTGTGTTTCATTTTGCACCTTCCATTTTATCCCAAATAGGCATGGATAATATGCGCCGCCTTGCGGCCGGCGGTCATGGCGGTGACGACCAGGTCGGGGCCGGTGACGATGTCGCCGCCGCCGAAGAGGCCCAGGCGGGTGGTGGCGCCGGTTTCGGGGTTGGCAAAGAGCAGGCCCCAGTCGCGGGTCTGCAGGCCGGGGGTGGCGGTGGTGAGGGTGGGGTCGGGGTGGAAGCCGAGGGCCAGGACGGCCATATCGGCGGGGATGATGAAGTTGGAGCCTTCGACCGGGATGGGCTTGCGGCGGCCCTTTTCGTCGGGCTCGCCCAGTTCCATGCGCAGGCACTCGATGTGCGCCAGGCTGCCATCTGGCCCGGGGTGGAAGGCGACCGGCTGGGTGAGGTATTGAAAGCGCACGCCTTCTTCGAGGGCCATCTTGCGGTCTTTGCCGCGCCCGGGCATCTCGGTTTCGGTGCGGCGGTAGAGGCAGAAGACGTCATCGGCGCCCAGGCGCATGGCGGTGCGCAGGCAGTCGAGGGCGGTGTCGCCGCCACCGATGACGGCGATGCGCTTGCCGATGACGGGGCGATGGCGCAGCTCGGGCGGCAGGAGCTTGGGGGAGGTGTTGGAGCGCACCAGGAAGTCGATGGCTTTGTAGACGCCGGGGAGGTGTTCGCCGGGGGCGCCGAGGGTCACGTCTACGCCGACGCCGATGGCGATGAAGACGGCCTGGAAGCCATCGTGCAGCAGCTCGTCGATGGTGCGGTGTTTGCCGATGATGGTATTGCCCACAAATTCTGCCCCGGCGCTGGCCAGGCTGTTCCAGATCTCGTTGACGAGGGACTTTTCAAGCTTGAAGTTGGGGATGCCGTAGGTGAGCAGGCCGCCGGGGGCGGGGCGGGCGTCGAAGATGGTGACGGCGTGGCCCAACTGCAGCAACTGCTCGGCGCAGCCCAGCCCGGCGGGACCGGCGCCGATGATGGCGACGCGGTCTCCGGTGCTGGGGGCGGTGGGGACCTGGTAGCCGTGGGTGCGGCGCTGGTAGGTGGTGGTAAAGGCTTCAAGGGTGCCGAGGGGGATGGTCTGGCCGCCCTTGTTGCCGCGCACGCAGGCGCCTTCGCAGAGGCGGTCTTGGGGGCAGACGCGCCCGCAGACCTCGGGCAAGGCGTTGGTCTGGCGGTAGACTTCGGCGGCATCGACAAAGTGGCCGTGTTCGATGAGCCACATGGCATAAGAGATGTCGTTCTTGGCGGGGCAGGCGCGCTGGCAAGGGGCGGGGTCGGGGCAGTGGATGCAGCGCGAGGCTTCGTGGCGGGCCCAATCGTAGTCGACCCACAAGATGGGCTCGTTGAAATCGTTGACCCGCTCAGCAGCGGGGCGCACCGGCAGGCCGTGGGAGGCTTTGGCCATGCGGGCTTTACGGTCCTGGCTGGAAAAATCACGCGGTAATGTGCTCATGGCTCCTCTACCCCTATTGTACCGCAGGAGGCGAGTGAGACCCCCCTTAGTCCCCCCATTTTCGCGATCTCTCAGCGAAAATGGGGGGAGAGGTGGCGGGAGAGACCTTTCCCCGGAAGAGAACTTGTTATAGTACAATGAGGCCCGCGAACCCCGATTGGGGCGCAGGATCACGATTGAGGCGATGGTGAAGCGATGAATTCTCAGATTGAACTGGATGGAAACGGCCTGGCGATCGAGCAGGTGCTGGCGGTGGCATACGAGAACACCCCGGTGGCGCTCTCGGGCGAGGCGGTGAAGAGGGTGGGGCGGGCGGCCCAGGCGGTGCAATATCTGCTGGGGCGGGGCGAGGTGGTGTACGGCATCACCACGGGCTTTGGGGCCTTCAAAGACCGCATCATCTCGCCGGGCCAGGTGGAAGCCCTGCAGCGCAACATCATCATCAGCCACGCGGTGGGCACCGGGGCGCTCTTCGACATCCCCACGACGCGCGCCATCA
>Ga0116144_10002882_pt1 | contig 17896 bp, 12 predicted proteins | sample AD_UKC035_MetaG_FD_89746 | JGI IMG/M metagenome (GOLD analysis project Ga0116144, IMG submission 89746) | Active sludge microbial communities of municipal wastewater-treating anaerobic digesters from USA - AD_UKC035_MetaG | ecosystem: Engineered > Bioreactor > Anaerobic > Digestate | place: USA...
GAGGTCATCGTCATTGTTCCACGCATAGGAGTTGCCGCTATAGGGAACGCCGTGAGAACCACTAGAGCCGGTGGCGCCTTGTTGCCAGCCGGGGCCGCTTGTATTCCCCGTCTCGTAAACGCTCCACCCTGCCGGTGGGAACGTCCCTTCAAAACCCTCACTCAGACCACCGCCGCTGTATCCCGGCGCAGCGCAGGAGATAATGTCCACCGCCAAAGCGAAGTCTTCCACAGCGGCCCCGCTCAGATTGATCTCGCGGCTCTGTGGAAGATAACCGGGGAGACCCTCCCAGGTTTCAACAGTGAGGGTATGACTGAATCCGCCGGGGATTGTGAGGCTGTAGGCTCCCGTCCACGGATCTGTCCATACGGCTTGCGCCGGTTGTCCCAGAGGCGTCGCCTCCACGCGGGCATAGAGCGCCCACCCCATATTTTCGTCTGTCACCACGCCGGTGAGCCGATATTCCGGCGCATCGGCGAGGATAAAATCCTGCGTCGTAGTTGCGCCGGAGAGAACATCCACATTGCCGATAGACGCCGGTTGATACCCATAAGCCGAAACGGCCACCGAGTACCTGCCGACGGGGAGTTCGAGCGCGTAACTGCCATCGGCCAGTGAGTCAATGCTGCCGGTCTGAGTGGGATAGTCGCCGGCGGCCAGCACGGCGGCGCCGGCGATGGGCGTACCGGAGCCAGCGCTGCTGACAACGCCTTGCAGTATCCCGGTGAAGATCACAGCGGTGTCCCGCCCATCAAGTGTGACCGCCCCAGTTCCGAGCGGATCGAGCCAGTTACTCAAACGAGTGGCATTGGTGCCGCCGCCGGTCCAGGAGGTAAAGAAACGTCCGTACCAGTCGGAACTATTGTTGCCACAGGCTGCATCCCCGCCGTGTAATTGCCCAAAGATGCGGTGTTCCGGCGTGAAAAGCGGCGAGCCGGAAGAGCCGCCTTCCGTCGTTCCCAGGTCCCAATCCGTCACGCGGATATGCGTACTGTTGCCAGGGACAGGTGTACCATAGTAAGAAGTGATGCTGGTCGCATTGTTCTCAAAGCTAATGCGTTTCTCCTCAACGCCAGGATGATGAATAGCGACGGCGGAGGTAGTCGCGGCATCCCTACGATCCCATCCGGCCCAGTGTAGGTTGAAGGCCGGGTCAATAGGATCGTCCAGTTCCAACAACGTGAAGTCAGAGGCGACGTAGTCAGCGCGGAAGATAGCGCCGCTGTTGAACTGCGCCCGCGAGCCATCACCAGGGTTTCCACTTGATCCACTGCCGGGGGCCCGACAGTAGGAGTTTTCGTAGTTCCAGTAGACGACAACGCTGGCGGCATTGCTACTGCTGACGCTGCAATGATCGGCAGTGAGGAAGTAGGGGGTCAGGTCCTGCGCCGTATTGTTGATGAGCGCGCCGCTGCATGTATCCACTCCGTTGACGCTGTACGCGCCGACTGAGCGAATCTGCTCGCGCCAGGCGTCAATTTCAGGGTAGCCATCCTCTGTGCCACAAGCGACGTCCACATTGCAGGAGCCGGAGAGGATATGCACCGGGTTGAAGGGATCGAGATAACCATGATTTACAACGGCCAATTCAAGTTCTAAGGCGGACGCCGCCTCCGCCGGAAGTTTGACGATGATGACAAGTTCCGCGCCGCGCACCAGCGGCGTCCACAACTGCTTGTGCGCATCATTGTCAGCCGCTGTAAATGGACCGAAACTGTCAGTGCTCTCCAACCCTGTAATCCATAGCTCACCGCCAGCAGGCATCACGTAACGAGAAAAACCCAGGTTAAGGGATTCGGCCTCCGGCGCGACCAGGCGCAACCGCCATTGCCGCTTGCCGTCGGCCAGTGTCTCCCATGTTCCGTGCGTTGCCGGAGAAATAGCCACGGGGAAAGCTACGGCAAAGCGAAGGGGTTGCCCCTGCGCTAACCGCATCTCCGTCTCGTTTAGACGCCCCGCGCGATCCACCCCCGGCAGCACGACCTGGGCAACCTGCTCCAGGGGCAATTCGTCGGGGGGCTTCGGTGGGGCGGCCAGCGTCACGGATGACAAAGCGGCCAACAACAACAGTGTGACTACGAGTACATTCAACCAATTTATTTTAAGCATGACCTTTCAACCTCTTTCAGAACATAAGATTTGTGAACCCAACGGCTGTATATTATACCATCCACGCCTCTATGCCATATCCAGTATCCTATGTCTACGGCGGCATACCGGCTTCTCATCCTCGTAGGTTCTGGGGCCTCTTTTTCCATCTACCTCCAGAAAAACATCCCCAAAATCGCGCCTTTAGGCGCACATCGCGGGTCAAAACGAGTTTTCGGATAGACGCTAAATGGTTTTGATAGGGAAGCACAAAATGGAGCCTCAACAGGGGACACAGACAAGATGGCGGGCATTGAGGATTTAAGGAAACCGGTCGCTTTCAGGAGTGTAAGGAATACAAAGACCCGACAGACAAACGAGGGCATCTGGCAGTTCAAATTAAAGGAGCGCACTCAGTCCAAAACTGATATGCGCTCCCTATCCAGACAGTGCCGAGACTGAGAATTGAACTCAGGACACAGGGATTTTCAGTCCCCTGCTCTACCGAGCTGAGCTATCTCGGCAACTGAAGGAAATTTTAGCCTAAACCAGGGATTTGTCAAGGTATCACTGATCCGCTGATCCGCTCACTCGATCACCACCGTCACCCCCACCTCAGCCCAGTTGTACAGTGTCTCGGCGTCGGGAATGCCCAGGATGATGCAGCCGAACGAGGCGGGGTGGCCCAGGGAGCCGGCCCAGAGGCGCTGTCCGTTGGCGAGGATGGGCAATTCGTGAAAGCCGTTTTCGACGCCGCCGCCGGCCGGGTAGACAGAGATAAAGTAGGGCATCCACAAATCCCATTGGCTGGCATACGCATTGTCGTGTTTGCCCAGCACCTGAAATGTCCCCCGGTGCGTGGGGGAGTCCGGCAGACCGGTGGAGACGATCCAATCGTAAAGCAGCGCGCCATTTTCGTAGACGCGCGTGCGCTGCTCGGCCAGGCTCACCACGATCTTCTTGCCGATGATGGGCATGTTGGGCAGCAAAATATCCTGGCTGGGAATAGTGATCGGCTGCCCCACGCTTAGTTGATCCGGGTTAATGGCAGGATTGGCCGCGACGATCAGGCCCGGCGGCATTCCGTACTGGTCGCCAAGCTTCATCACGGTATCGCCCGAACGCACCTGATGAACTCGTTCCGGGTGGGTCAGATATATATGCAGGCTACCTCCGCCCGCATCGAAAACATCCAGAATTTGTTGCGCGGCTTCATCAAAACGAAAACCGCGCCCATCCCCCATCTCCGCCGCCAAAGTCACCAATGTGGTCTGAATGGCGTACTTGTTGATGTCCACCAACGAACGGCCGTCCGGGCCAGGCGCCAGATACAACCATTGCGCAATATCCTCACGGTCAAACGTCCAAGTCAATGTTTCCTCGGTCAACACATCATAAGCCATCATGGTAATACTGCGCCCCAACAAAGGCTCCACCTGCGCCTTGATGTTTACGGCGTCCGGGTCTGCCGGAGCAACATCGGCGAACACCAGCGGCAGTTCCACGCGATAGAGGTCGCCGCCCACGGCTTGCAGTTGCGCCAGCGTGCTGCTGACGTCTAACACGCGCCCGACCATGCCCGGAACAATGATGATCTCCCCGTTTTCGAGCTTCAAGGTAGGTTCCACCGGCGGGACGGAAATCTTCTGCGAAAGCGTTTCTAGCAGGCCACGCGCAGTGACAGCATCAAAGGTGAAGCGCGGCCACACATCGTGATAGTCCAGCCAGACACTCAGTTGCTCCCGCCACCCTGGTCCCCGGCCGACGGCATAAGCGGCCTGCACAGTTGCGGTTGCATCCACGCTCATCCCGGCCTCCGCCCAATCATACGACCAGCCCCTATCGCCATCGGTCAAGACCAGCTCCCCGGTGCTCACCTGCGCCGCCACCGGGTCAAGGGCGGCAACCGCCTCCGCCGGCGTCATCCCGCCCAGCGCGACGCCCAGCGCGTAGACGTTGGGGTAGATGTGGCCCTGGTACAGGCGTTCCATGCGCTGCAAGAAGACCCAGCCACAAAAGAAGCTCGTCCCAATCAAGATGAGCGTCAGAAACAAGATCAGTCCACCGAGAAGGAGGTCCTCTCTACGGGAAGGCGTCATTTCATGCATGGTCATAGCACCACCTTAAAACCTTCAATATTTGAGGGCGCAGATTTTCGCGGATTAACGCAGGTAAATTTTCAAAATCTACGTGAATCAGGTTTATCTGCGTCCCAATTTCTGCCTATACCGCAGTCTCCAGGCGCAGCACCCGGTAGGAGTGGGGCTTGACGACCAGATTCATGGCGATCTTGCCGGTAGGTTGCCCGCGCCAATCGCGGACTTCGACGCCGCCGGAAATGACCTCGCCGGTCTGCACGTCGCGCAGCGCAGTCACACCGCGATCCACCACGACGCGCACCGCCGTCGCCGTCGGCAGGTTGGACGCGATGATGCAAGTATCGTTGTCGTAGGCGAACAGCATCACCTGCGCCGGCGCATCCACGCGCACCGGCAGATCGCGCAGCAGCACGTCCCGGATGCGCGCCAGCACGGCCTCCGGCAGCTTGTAGAGGTCGTCGAAGTTGTCGGGGATGGTCAACACGTAGAGCTTCCCGCCGCCGTAGTCGGCCACGTGCAGCATGGGATGGCCGGTGGTCTGCGTCAGGCCGGAGACCTCTTCCCACGAATCGTTGGTCAGATAGGCAATGTGCGGGATGAGGATGGGCGCATCCGCGTGATAGACGTTGCCCCAGCCGATTAGGAAGTCCTGCACGCTGGCCTTGCGGTCGGTGACTTCCAGCTCAACGATGTCGCGCAGGCCGCGATCCTGCAAGGCGCGCAGCAGGCCAGAGGTGATGACGACGGTTTTCCCGCCCAGCAGCGCTTGCTTGATCTGGCCCACAATCGCCGGATCGTGTTTGGCCGCCTCGGTGAGCAGCATCGTCGGCGCGTCCGCCGGGAATTCCGGACGCAGGTCAATGGGAATCCCCAGCATCCCCAGGTAGTTGTGCAGGAAATCTTCGCCGGTGGAGTGAAAGGGCTTGTAGCTCCGCACGCCGATGGGGTTGCCCAGCGCGCCAAGCGCCTCGTCCACCTGCGCGAAGGCGCGCCCGGCCGCGAGCGCGATCGTCGCGTCCGCCGGCCAGAATTCGCCCTCCCGCCGCACCGACGCGATCATCGCGTCGAAGTCGAAGCTCGTCCCGCTGCCCTGCCACGGCCCGCGCTGCGCCATCTCGATGGGGCGCAGCAAATTGCGGAAGTCGAAGAGGGTGACTTCCGGCGCTTTGGCGAACAGCGTCAGCCAGAGTTGCTCCGCGTACCGATCCGCGTACCGCGCGCCAAAGGGGTCCACCCAGCCGCCGCCATTGCCGCCCGGCTTGATGGCCTCGAAATAGCGGAAAATCAGGTAGCCCGTGTACGGCTGAAGGTGCTGGTTGCTGAGTACCGCGTCGCGAGTTTCCGTGCCGGTGTAGATGCCGTCGAACATGGGCGGCTCCAGTTCCAGGTTGAAGCCGAGACCCTGAAAATGTTCGTACCAGTTCGGATACTTGATGACGAATTTGATGGCGGGATTCGCGGCGCGGGCCGGCGCCAACACCAGATCGCGCGCCGCGTCCGCCATTAACTCCAGCCGGAACTCCGTCCAACTGCGGTTGCCTTTGGCGGCCACACAGGAAGGACATTTGCAGTTGGTGAAGAAGAAGTCGTCGAGGATGACTTCGTCAAAGAGGCGGGCCGTGTAGGTCACGACGTCCTTGAGCTTCTGCCGGTGCTCCGGGTTGGTGTAGCAGTACGTCTGGAAGCGATTTGGCTCGTTGACCGTCACGGTGATGCCGCCGGACACCTGCACCCCGCGCCCCAACAAATAATCCCGCGCCTGCCGCACGGCGGATTCTTCGGCCACGAGCCAATCGCGATGCGTTTCCAGGTAGACTTTGTCCACCCGGATGTGGCGTTGCATCATCTCGAAGCCCTGCTTGAGCCAGTCCAGATCGGCCATCTGCTGCACCTCATAGGCCCGCGCATAGATGGCAACCTTGAAATTTTGGTAGTGGTCAGACATTCTTTGTATTCCTTTGCAGTAGCTATTTTAAGCTCGTCAAACGTCATGCGCTCATTGTGAGAGCTTCACGTTTGACGTTTCACGTTTTACGTTTCACGTTTCGGATGCATGATATAATTGTCATGCGGTTATGTCAAACACAGAAAGCCCATAAAGTGTATCTTTTCCACTCAACCGAGGTGAACTATGAAAACCGATTTAGATCATCTGATGGAAGCCCGCGACCTGGACGCCATTGTGGTTTCCGGGAAGGTGTTGGGCAACACATCGCTCATCTACATGCTGAACGGCGTGCATCTGACCAGCGCCCAGGTTATCCAGAAGCGCGGCGGCGGCCCCCACCTTATCGTCAGCCCCATCGAACGCGAAGAAGCGCTGGCGGCCGGTTATCCGCTCACGCTCACCACGCAGTATAATTTTAATGAACTGATCGCCGAGTACCAGGGGGACCTCCTGGCGGCGACGGTGGAGTATCAGCAGCGCATCTTTGAAGACCTGGATGTGCGCGGGCGCATCGGCTTCTACGGCGCGCGCGACCAGGGCGAAAGTTACGTTTTCCTCAACGCACTGAACGCGGCGATGCTCTATGGGGAAGTGGTGGGCGAGTTTGGCGAAAATCTGCTTCTGGAAGCGCGCGCCACCAAAGACGCCGCCGAAGTCGCCCGCATCCGCGAAGTGGGCCGCCGCACCGCCGAGGTGGTGCGGCAGACGCTCGCGTTCTTGCAACAGCATCCCGCCGGCGCGGACGAGATACTGCGCCGCCCCGATGGCGCGGCATTGACGGTCGGCGACGTTCACGGGCACATCCAGCATCTCATCGCCGCGCAGGGATTGGAGAACCCGGAAGGCTTCATCTTCTCCACCGGGCGCGACGCTGCCGTTCCCCATAACAAGGGGACGCTCAGCGCGCCCATCCGCCTGGGCGAGTGTATCATCTTTGACATCTACCCGCGCGAGGTCAACGGCTATTTCTTCGATATGACGCGCACGTTCTGCCTGGGCTACGCTCCGGAGCCGATGCAGCGCCTGCATCAGGACGTGCAGGATGTGATGGCGCACATCAAGGCCGCCTATCGCGTGGGTGAACTGGCGCGCAGCTACCAGCAGATGGCCTGCGACTTCTTCAAAACGCGCGGCCACCCGACCCTCGGCGACGACCCGGCGACGCTGGCGGGCTACGTTCACGGCCTGGGGCACGGTGTCGGGCTGAACATCCACGAATCGCCCGGCTTCCAGGACAACGACGCGAACCTGACCGTGCTGCAACCCGGTCACGTCTTCACCCTGGAACCGGGACTATACTACCCGGATCAAGGGATCGCCTGCCGGCTGGAAGACGTGATCTGGATAGACCCCGACGGCGTGGCGCAGACGTTGACCGATTTCCCGTATGATTTAGTGATACCGATGTAGCCGCGATTTCCAAATCGCGCTCATAAATTTTCGTCAGCAGATTGAGCAGATTAAGCAGATTTGTCGCTTACTTTTCCGTTGAATCCGTTAAATCCGTTGAGAGAGACTGTATGAACACACGTAAAATGGTATCTGCGGGCTGGCCGGTGAAAATGGCCTTGCGCCTCGGCAGATTCTTGCCCCTGTGGGGAGCGCCGTTGTTTGCGGCGGTGATGGCGCGGTTGAATGTCTGGTTGCGGCCCGACGTGTATCGCCATGCGGAAGCCAATCTGCGGCACGTCCTGGGGCCGGATGCTCCTAAACGCGACCTCCGGCGGACGCTGTACCAGTTGTTCTTCAACGTGATGCGCCGCTACTACGAATACTTCTACAACATGGCGCGCGGCCACACGCGCATTGAGGATGTCGTCCCGCCGGTGCGCTTCACGCCGGAGACGCAGCAGCGCGTGGATCAGGCGATGGCCGATGGCAAGGGGCTGTTCATCCTGGGCTGCCACATGTCCAACTTTGACCTGGCCGGCCTCGCCACCGCGCAGTATTTGCCGATGCCGCTGTACGTCCTGTCTCTGGCGGAGCCGACGCGCGACATCGAGATGTTCAACGAGATGCGCCAGAACTGCGGCATCGAAATGCACCCCATCAATCCTGAATCGCTGCGGGGCGCGATGCGGCATTTACAAAGCGGCGGCGCGGCCGTGACCGGCCCGGATTATCCCATAACAGAGGAGGCTTCTGTGGAATTCTTCGGCGCGCCGGCCCGCCTGCCGAGCGATTATCTGCGGATTCCGCTCCGCACTGGCAGCCCGGTGATGGTGCTGGCGACGCACTACGAAGACGGCGTGTACTGGATTCAAACCGCGCCGCTCATCGAACTGGAAAAGACCGGCGACCGGCAGCAGGACGTTGAGGTCAACCTCCGCACGATCCTGGCCCGCGTCGAAGACTTCATCCGCCAACACCCCGAAGAGTGGATGATGTTTGTGCCGGTGTGGGACGAGTAGTGCGAAGCTGGATGCTGGATGCTGGATGCTGGATACTGGATACTGGATGCTGGATACTGGATGCTGGATACTGGATGCTAGATGCAAGATGCAAGATGCAAGGTGCAAGATGCTTGCCTCATAATTCATAATTCGCAATTCGCAATTCGCAATTCGCAATTCGTAATTCGTAATTCGTATGCGCATTTTAGGAATTGAAACTTCGTGTGACGAAACGGCGGCGGCGGTCGTCGAGGATGGCGAGCGCGTGCTGTCCAACGTCGTCGCCTCGCAGGTGGACTTGCACGCCCAGTACGGCGGCGTCTTCCCCGAACTGGCGTCGCGGATGCACGTGGAAGCCATTGGGCCGGTGACGGCGCAGGCATTGCAGGAGGCGCACGTCGGCTGGTCGGACCTGGACGCGGTCGCCGTGACCTACGGGCCGGGCCTGCCGGGATCGCTGCTGGTGGGACTCAACTTTGCCAAAGGCGCGGCCCTGAGCGCGGGCCTGCCGCTCGTGCCGGTCAACCACCTGGAAGGACACCTCTACGCGCATTGGCTACATACTGACGCGCGCGAGGCGGCCCCGGACAATCCCCCCGCGCCGCGCGACTTTCCGCTGCTGGCCCTCATCGTCTCCGGCGGCCACACCGAGTTGATTCTGATGCGGGGTCACGGGCAGTACGAATACCTGGGCGGCACGCTCGACGACGCCGCTGGCGAAGCGTTCGACAAAGTCGCCCGGATGTTGGGATTGCCCTATCCTGGCGGGCCGGCCATCGAGCGCGCCGCGCGGCAGGGCAATCCGCACGCCTGCGACTTGCCCCGCGCCTGGCTGCCCGGCACCTACGATTTCAGCTTCAGCGGCCTGAAAACTGCCGTGATGCGCGCCCTGCGCCAGTACCACGAACCGTCGCCGCGCGTCATCAGCGACATGGCCGCCGCATTCCAGGTTTCCGTCATCGAAGTGCTGGCCGAAAAGACGGCGCAGGCGGCAGAGGCGCATCGCGTCCACGGCGTGCTGCTTTCCGGCGGCGTCTCGGCCAACGCGACGCTGCGCGCCGCCGTGCGCGCGCGTGTGACGCGGTCCGTTCACGCCACGCCGCTGTGGCTCTGCACCGACAACGGCGCGATGATCGCCGCCGCCGGGACGTATCGCTACCAGGCCGGCGCGCGCGCGGCGTGGGATCTGGACATCGAACCGGGGCTGCGGCTGGCGTGACCAGGTAATGCAACCGGTTAAAGGAGAGTCCTATGCCAGAAGTGAGTCGCTTTTTTGGTATCGTGATCCGCATGTACTTCGATGAACATTTGCCGCCACACTTTCACGCTATTTATGCCGGGCGAGAAGTTCAGATAGGTATTGACCCTATCCAGATCCTTGAGGGCAAACTCCCTCATCGCGCCATTTCTATGGTTATTGAGTGGGCGGCCTTGCATCAACGGGAATTGCTCAATAATTGGGAACGGCTACGGCGTGATCAACAAGCGGTAAAGATTGAACCTTTGGAATAGGAGGAGCTATGTTTCCTAGAGTTAAACAGGTTCGTTATCTTGGGGACTATTGCCTGGAGTTGAGCTTCACGGATGGGGTTGTGGGGGAACTCGATTTCAAGGCACGGGTGGTAGGGCGTGGGGGCGTGTTTGCCCCGCTGGAAGAGATAGATTTCTTTAAGCAAGTGCAAGTTGATCCAGAAGCCGGCACACTTGTGTGGCCCAACGGTGTAGATCTTTGTCCAGATGTGCTCTACAGCCTGGCGACCGGCAAACCCATCCACGCCGAACCGAAAGTGCCAAAACGCCCCTCTCGCTCAAAACACTTCAAGCAAATTGAATCGGCGGTTCCTTTAGCAACAAGGACTACCTCGTGAAATCCAACGTCTTCCCCGGCCAAAGTTTCCCGCTAGGCGCCACCGTGCTGCCCTGGGGCGTGAACTTTTGCGTGTTTTCCAAAAACTGCGACGCGGTGGATTTGCTCCTGTTCGACGATGTGAACGACGCCAGCCCCCGGCACGTCATCCCGCTGGACCCGCGTCACAACCGCACCTTCTATTACTGGCACGTGTTTGTGCGGGGCGTGGGCGCCGGCCAGTTGTACGGCTACCGCGTCCACGGGCCGCGCGCCCCAGAAAAGGGGTTCTATTTCGATGGCGACAAAGTCCTGCTTGACCCCTATGCCCGCGCGGTGGCTTTGAGTCGCCAGTATTCGCGGGAAGCCGCCAAGCATCCCGGCGACAACTGCGCGCAGGCGATGAAGAGCGTCGTCGTCAACCCCGGCGGCTACGAGTGGGAAGGCGACATCCCCCGCCCTCAGCCTTACGCGCAGACGGTCATCTACGAGCTGCACGTCGGCGGCTTCACCCGGCATTCCAACTCCGGGCTGCCGCCGGAGAAACGCGGCACTTACGCCGGCGTCGTCGAAAAAATCCCGTACCTCAAATCGCTGGGCGTCACGGCGGTGGAATTGCTGCCCGTCCAGCAGTTCGATCCACAAGATGCGCCCCTAGGTCTGACCAATTATTGGGGCTATACGCCGGTGGCGTTCTTCGCGCCACACCAGGGTTATTGCAGTCGCCCCGATCCGCTCGCCCCCGTCAACGAGTTCCGCGACATGGTCAAGGCGCTGCATCGCGCCGGCATCGAGGTCATCCTGGACGTGGTGTTCAATCACACCGCCGAAGGCAGTCACAAAGGACCAACGCTCTCTTTCCGGGGCTTGGAAAATCGCGCCTATTACATCCCGGCGCCGGGCGATCCTTCGCGCTATGCCAACTATAGCGGCACCGGCAATACCCTCAACACCAACCATTCCATCGTGCGGCGGATGATCATGGATTGCCTGCGCTACTGGGTGGCGGAGATGCACGTGGATGGCTTCCGGTTCGATCTGGCTTCGGTGCTGGCCCGCGACGAGTGGGGCCAGCCGTTGAAGAGTCCGCCGATTCTTTGGGAGATTGAATCCGACCCGATCCTGGCGGGGAGCAAAATCATCGCCGAGGCGTGGGACGCCGCCGGGCTGTATCAGGTCGGCTCGTTCATCGGCCACCGTTGGGCGGAGTGGAATGGGCAGTACCGCGACGACGCGCGCCGCTTCATCAAGGGCGACGCCGGCGCAGTCGCGCGCGTGGCCGCACGCATCCAGGCCAGCCCGGACCTCTATCCCCAGGAGGACCGCGAACCTAACCGCAGCATTAATTTCATCACCTGCCACGATGGGTTCACGCTGAACGATCTGGTATCCTACACTCAAAAGCACAACGAGGCCAACCGCGAGCAAAACCGCGACGGCGCGGACGTCAACTTCAGTTGGAACTGCGGCGTGGAAGGGCCGACCACGGACGCAGCGGTCGAGGCCCTGCGCGTTCGCCAGATCAAGAATTTCTTCACCTTGCTGTTTGTCTCGCAGGGGACGCCGATGATTTTGATGGGGGATGAGGTGCGGCGCACGCAGGGGGGCAATAATAATGGTTATTGTCAAAACAATCAGATCAGTTGGTTCGACTGGCGCGGCCTGGAAGAACACGCCGATCTGCTCCGCTTTGTGCAGAGGCTGATTCAATTTACGCAATCGCGGGAAATTTTTCGGGCGGAGCGTTTTTGGAACACAACCTCAGGGGAAGCGCCGCCGGTTATCCGCTGGCACGGCACTCAACTGGACAAGCCCGATTGGGGCTTTGACTCGCGCAGCCTGGCGTTTGAGTTGACCGATTCGCAGTATGACGAACGATTGTACATTGTCTTTAACGCCTACTGGAAGCCATTGACATTTGCGCTGCCCGTCCTGTCGGACGAACAGCAGTGGAAGCGAGTTGCGGATACGGCATTGGCATCGCCGGAGGATTTTCAGGAGCCGGCGCAGGCCGTGACGGTACACGCGACCACGTACCGGGTTGAATCGCGTAGCGCAATCATACTGTTGGCCGGGTAGCCCTATGAAACGGGAGGCTTTTCCGATCAAAGCCTCCCGTGTGTCTGTATTGTAGTGACGCGGTTTGTTTTCTTTAGACAGGATTTACAGGATTAACAGGATGAAAAGAGCCTCTTAATCCTGAAAATCCTGTTAATCCTGTCGAAAAATGCGTAACTGCATAACTACTGTCTGTAGTCGGTTGCTGCCCGCGCCAATTTAGGGCTGATTCCCGCTGAACGTAATCGGGATAAAGGTGCGGAATTGTAGCACTTCCAGGCGGTAAGTGCGATTCATATAATCCCCACTCCAGCCGCCGACCCCGTAAAGCGCGCCATCCCAGGCCGTTAATCCCAGGTTACGCCATTCGCCCACGATAGGCGTCTCAAAGGCCGTCCAGCGGTCGTGGGCAGCGTCGTAACGCTCGCTGAAGCCCAGGTAAGTATCCCAACCGCCGCCGACCGCCTGAAGGCGATTGCCTAGCGTCACCAATCCCAATCCACTGCGCGGTTGCAACAACGGCGCACACCTTTGCCAGCGGCGCTCTGTGGGGATGTATACTTCACAGGTGTTTAACTCGTTTTTGCCGTCGTGTCCCCCCACATAAAACACCCGGTCGGAGAGCAGCGCCGCGGCGCCAAACGCGCGCGGCGTAACCGGCGACGGCAATGCTTCCCACACGTCGGCGGCAAAGTCGTAAGCGTAGGCGGCGGCGCGATACACCTTGTTGGCCCCCATACCGCCGAAAACATAGATGCGTTCTGGCGTATAGGCCAGCGCGTAGGCGCACAACGGCTCCGGCAGTTCGGCAACCGCCGCCCAGTCGTTCTGTGCTATGTCGTAGCGATGCACGGCGTCCGTGGGCTGCCAGGCAGCGTCACAACCGCCGGGGGTCAGCAGCGCGTTTCCCACCGCAACCACGCTGTAGTTTGCCAACGCTGCCGGGCGCGGCGCGGCGGTTTGCCAGTTACCGGATTCAATGTCATAAATATCAAGTTGCGCGGTCGGGCCGTTCTCGGTCATTCCCCCCACCGCGTAAAGGCGGCCCTGCGTTGCGGTCAAGCCCAGGCCAGCCCGGCGCAGGGGCAGCGGGGACAGTTCCTCCCAGCCATCTTCACCGGCCGGCGGCGAGGTGTACACCAACGGTTGGGGTGAGCTGAAAATATTTTCAAGGCCGGAAATATTCGCCTGCCCCGGCGCCCGAACCGGCGTCAGCAGCACGCCGAATGCCAGCAACACGCCAACCGCCAACGCCAACCAGCGATGCGTGGGCCAGGGCGATGGGGCAAGCAGAGGCGGCGCAGGTATTTCCTCGTCGCGGACCTCCGCTATGGGGACATCCACCTCATCCGGGGTTTCCGCCACAACACCGGGAACATCAATCCAGCCCTCCTGCATGGCCCGCACCGTCAACTCGGTGCGCGAAACAGCCCCGGTCTTGGTGAAAATATTGCGCAGGTGAACTTTGACCGTGTTGGGGCTGAGAAAAGTGCGCGTCGCAATTTCCCGATTCGTCAGCCCTTCGGCCACCAGCGCGATGATTTCCAGCTCGCGCTCACTCAGGGACTCGCCGTACTCAACCGGCATGCAACTCCTCCGAATTAGGAAATTCTACAACCTCTTTGCCGGCCAGTTTATCCAACACCCGCTCCGCCACGATGTCCAGGTGGCCTGGATAACGCACAAAATCCAGGTCATCCCCCGGCACCGTCAGCACCGGGCACACATCAAAAGCGTCCATCCAGTCGGTATAGAACCGTTCCAACAACGCCAGATAATCGGCGGAGATGTTGTCTTCGATGACGCGCGCCCGTTTCTGGATATGCGTCAACAGCGTGGGCACGCTGGCGCGAATGTAGATGAGCAAATCCGGGCGCGGCAAAGTGTCCACCACCAGCTTGTAAACGCGCTGATAGGCGTGATAATCGCGCTCAGTCATATTGCCAAGCGTGTACAGCGCCCGCGCAAAGATGTGCGCGTCCTCGTAAATACTGCGGTCAATCACCGCCGAATGGGGCAGCATCATCAAGGCGCGATGCTGCTCGGCGCGGTGCCCCAGGAAGAAGACTTGCAGGTGAAAACTCCACTGGCGCATGTCGGCGTAGAAGTCGGGCAGATAGGGATTATCATCCACCGATTCATACGCGACCTGCCAGTTCAACCGCTGCGCCAACCGCTCGGCCAGCGACGTTTTCCCTGCTCCAATATTTCCGGCTACCAGTATGAGATGTTTACTCAAAGAATCACTCCTTAGAAAATAGTGAATGGGGATTAGGGATTGGGGATCGGGACAACCCAATCCCCAATCCCTAATTCCTAATCCCCGTAGGCCTTCTGCTCCTGTGGTTCCTGGAATCGCAGGGCCACGACGCCGGCAGTGTCAGGGCGCACCAGCGCGGCCTCGCTGAGCCGCAGGCCCGCCACCCAGAGGAGGCGACCTCCCGCCTCCACCAGCGGCAGATGGTCACGCCAGGCGCGCGGGACCTTGGCATTGATGAGAAAGTCGCTCAAAGACACCTCGGCGCCGCCCAATCCCTGCGGGCAGAAGCGATCGCCAGGCCGTCGTGTGCGGAGATACGCCGCGCCCGACAGCGCCGTAGCATCCACCCAGGCGGCAAAAGGGTTGTTATTTTCTGCCACCGCCATCCGATCCCAATGATCAGCCGGCTGCGCCCAGAGCGTCCAGCCGCCCGGCAACTCCACCACACCAGGGATGGACAGCGGAATGGTCGCGCCGGGTGGCAGCCAGGGCTGCTCCGGCGGCAAGTGGTGCGCACGGTGATCGGCGATGGTGAGGGTGGTGTAGCCCACCATCAGGCGCAAGCCGCGCGGCAACGTCGCCTCCGCCCCCACGTCGCCGTGCAGCGCAACGTGGAGGGCATTTTCAATGTGAACGAAGTCCACGTCGCGGAGAGTGCAGCGCAGGTGGTAGGCCGCCTGGCGGATAAGCGCGCGTTGCGTCGCCAGCGGTTGCTCCCGCCAGCCGCGCAAGTTGAAGAGCAGCGCATCGTCGCGCGCCTCCAGGAGCAGGGCATCCCACGCCACATGGATGAATTCTTGCAACAGATCATAGTCAGCGCGCACCACCTCGGCCAGATGCCGGAGGCGCTGCGCGATGCGCGGATTGATGTCGGCCAGATAGGGCAGCACCTCGTGACGCAGGCGGTTGCGAAACAGGGTGGTGTCCAGGTTAGTGAGATCGCTGCGGGTTTCCAGAGCGTGGGCTTCACAATACTGCACAATGGCCGCGCGCGGCGTCGCCAGGAGCGGACGGATCACAGTCAGTTCCGGCGCGAAGATCGCGGGCAGCGTCAACAGATGATAGTCGCTCAGGCAGGTGCGTGGAAGCATCCCCCGCAGTCCCGCCGGTCCGGCGCCGCGCAGCAGGTGCATCAACACGGTCTCGGCCTGATCGTCGGCGTTGTGCCCTACCGCGATCTTGTACGCGCCGTTTTGTTGCGCGATCCGCCCCAGGAAGGCGTAGCGGGCGCGGCGGGCGGCTTCTTCGAGGGGCAATTTTTCCCGCCGCGCCAGGGCGGGGACGTCGGCGCGTTCGATGGTGCAGGGCAGCCCCCACGCGGCGGCCAAAGCCGCCACAAAGTCAGCGTCGGCGTCAGCGTCGGCGCCACGAATGCCGTGGTGCAGGTGCGCGACGTGCAGGCTCAGGCACAGGGGCAGCGTCTTGAGGACATGCAGCAGCGTGACCGAGTCCGGCCCACCAGACACGCCCACAACGACCAGCTCTCCTTTTTCCAGGAGGCGGTGCTGCCGGCTATAGTCTTGCACGTCTCGTAACAGCGCCATTCGTTCCCTTGAAAATAGTCCGATAGTCGTCAGTCGGATAGTCGCATAGCCCCCAAAAAACTCTGCGTCTCTGCGTCTCTGCGGTGACATTTTCATCCAACCGCTGGTGAACGTCGGTTAATAATGAATCCTCTGAAGATAGTCTCAACGGATTGAACGGATTCAACGGAGAGAATATCCGTTCAATTCCGTTACATCCGTTGACGCTCAATCTACCGACGAAAAAGGAAGTTAGCGCGCGCCGAGAGTGTGTCGCAGGTAGGCTTCCATAAAGGCGTCCAGGTCGCCATCCAGCACAGCGGCAGTGTTGCCGGTCTCATGCTCCGTGCGGTGATCCTTGACCATCTGGTAGGGATGCAACACATAGGAGCGGATCTGGCTGCCCCACTCGGCGTCCACGTGCGCCCCTTTCAACTGACTGAGCTGCTGGCGTCGTTTCTCCTCTTCCAATTGAATCAGGCGCGATTTAAGTATACGCAGCGCCGTCTCGCGGTTCTGAGTCTGGGAGCGCTCGTTCTGGCACGAGACGACGATGCCGGTCGGTTGGTGGGTGATGCGCACGGCAGTTTCGTTCTTCTGCACGTGCTGTCCACCAGCGGAGGAAGCGCGAAAGTTGTCAATCACTAGGTCATCGGGGTTGATCTCGACCTGCACTTCGTCCCCCAAATCCGGCCACACTTCCACCAGGACGAAGGAGGTATGCCGGCGGTGGGCAGCGTCAAAGGGAGAGAGGCGCACCAGGCGGTGGACGCCGCGCTCGGATTTCAAGTAACCGTAGACATAGCGGCCTTTGATGCCAACGGTGACACTTTTGATGCCCGCGCTTTCGCCGGGCATGGAATCGAAAATTTCCGTCTTGAAGCCGCGCCGTTCCGTCCAGCGCAGGAACATCCGCAGCAACATCGCGGCCCAATCCTGCGAGTCGGTGCCGCCGGCGCCGGCGTGGATGGCGAGGATGGCATCATAGCGGTCGTGCGGACCGTTGAAGAGTAGCCGAAACTCGGCCTGATTCATTTCGTGTTCCAAGCGATCGGTCTCGGCGATCAGGTCGGGTTCAAAGGACGCATCTTCTAGCGCGACCAGTTCGTGCGTGTCCTGGATTTCCTGGCGCAGATGACGCCAGTACTGCACCTCTTCCTGAAGGGCGGATAGCCGCTGCATGAGTTCCCGCGCCTGGTCTGGGCGATCCCACAAATCGGGGGCCGCGGCGCGTTGTTCCAGATCATTCAGTTCTGTTATCTTGTCCGGTAAGTCAAAGACGCCCCCACGTGGCTGCCACGCGGGCGGCCAGATTTTCGAGGCGATTCGATAGGTCACTCATTAGGTTCTCCTGATAATGGTTTATTGTTCCAACAAGCCTTTGACAAAGGCTTCGCGGTCGAAGGGGGCCATGTCCTCTATTTTCTCGCCGGTGCCGACGTAGCGCACCGGCAGGTTCAGTTGGTGGCCGATGGAGAGCACCATACCGCCGCGCGCGCTGCTGTCGAGCTTGGCAAGCACGATGCCGCTGACCTTGACGGCCTTGAGGAATTGCTGCGCCTGGATCAGGCCGTTTTGTCCGGTGTTGGCGTCCAGCACCAGAAAAGTCTCGTGGGGCGCCCAGGCCACCCGGCGGGCAATGATCCGCTGGATTTTTTCCATCTCGGCCATCAAGTTGTGC
>Ga0116144_10002884_pt1 | contig 17867 bp, 15 predicted proteins | sample AD_UKC035_MetaG_FD_89746 | JGI IMG/M metagenome (GOLD analysis project Ga0116144, IMG submission 89746) | Active sludge microbial communities of municipal wastewater-treating anaerobic digesters from USA - AD_UKC035_MetaG | ecosystem: Engineered > Bioreactor > Anaerobic > Digestate | place: USA...
AATATGTTGTAAACCCCAGTTCTGGTCATAGTTTGATATTGTATCAGAAAAACTAACAGACCAGTTGTCAAGGTAAGATTTATAAAAATGATTATATAAATTGCAATAAATTTCAATAAACATATAATAAGTATTAATTAATTGTCCTTCGTTTCGCAAAACCAGGTGAACATAACCATTAGCATCAATATAACCCAAACTACTATATGGTGCTGTGACATTAGCAGTATTACTTTGTATATATGTTTTTGCTCTCGTAAATTGTTTGATTACAGGATAGACATACCCTGTAAATCTTACTTCTCTTTGCCCTGTTGTTGTGTCCCCACCGCCCAAAGTATAATACTTGAGCGTTACATCATACATTGACGCAACATCGGATTTCATTCCAGTTTTAATATCAAGGTGTTTGTAGGATGTGCTTGTGGTAAGTCTACCCCGATAAACAGGTGTCTGACTTGCAATAAATGAACCACTAGCATTTTCAGCACCGAAGACAATATGTTTAGTTGCTATTAGTTCATTGGTTGTTATTTTAGTTTCATCATTTGCATTAAGTTCAGCAAATTTAGTAGCACCTAATTTATATTCATCAAGCTCAGCTTTAGCTTTGTTATCATTTTCATCGTAATATACTTTCCCAAGCGTATCAGCATAATTAACACCGCCTTCTGTAACAAGCATTAAACCTGTATGGCGCATCCTCTTGTCTTTTGCTGCATTATAAGTTATTAAGTCCGCAGTAGTAAGCTCTATATCTACACTTTTGAAATATACATTAGAACCATCAAAATAAATATATTTATTTGCAACACCAATTCTAAATTTTTTATTTATAAAGTCCCAGAAATTATTTGCATCTATGTAAATTAATCCATTTGATACATTGCTATCTTTACCAAGAGGAACTGTAGTAGCTAATGCTATATCAGACCATTCAGACATCTGTCCATCTTTTGTTCTTTGCCTTATTCTAAAATAATACCCAATACCAAGAGGTGGGTCATCTGTTGTAAAACTTCCGAAAAATGTAGATGTCTCTTGATATTCTATTGTATATCCATTTAAATTGCCATCGTAATCAAACCAATCAATCGTATCACAAGACCTTTGTATTTGATAATAATCAAAATTTGATAAATTATTTTGTCTATTCCAAGATAATGTAATACTCCAATTATTAACTACAATTGAATTTATAACAACTTTATCTGGTGTATTAACATAATTACCAAGATTTGTTCCTTGTTCTTGAGATAATTCTGTTAATGTTTGTTCTAATATTTGACTTGATAAGCTACTTGTTATAGCTACAGGAGCAGTAAATGGCGAATATTCAGTATGCTTTATTGTTTTTTGTCCTGAAGGATTATAAGACCATTCGGCAACAGGGATTACTGTAAGAGTTGATTTTTGTTTTTCATCTATTTTTAAAGGATGTTCTATAGATGTAATTAATCCTGAAAATGAATATCCTGATTTAAGTTTTACACTTATAAAATCTCCTATTTCAAGATGTGGAAGCATATTACATTCAAGAGTATATCTATTTTTAGCTATATTGCATAATATATAATTATAAAAATTTACTAATCTTTTAAACTGGTCAATATCTGTAAAAAACCAGTTATTTTCTATTTTTATACTATCACCTTCTGTAGTGTCACCTTCAACGATAATATCACTTGATTTTATATATACAGGTTTACCTTTAATTTCAAAAGTAAGTAAATAATCACCTTGTCCTGTATTATTATAAATTACAAATTTAACTTCCCCACCATTTATTTCAAAATCTGATACTGTTAATTTTGATGTTCGTCCATTTATTGTTTCGTATGTTTCTATGTTTATAGAAATATCATCAGCATATATTACATCGCAATCATCATTAAATTTTAATGTAGCTGTTATCTGTTCTCCATTATCAGGAAAACTTTTGCCACCATCTATATATTTATAACAATTATAATCTCTTCCAATTTGTGAATTTTCATATCCACTATCTTTTTCTTGTAATACAAAAAGAGTTCTTACAGTATTGTCTATTACAATATTATCAAAAGTAGCTCTTATAGATTTATAACTATTATTATAACTTTCTATTTTTTCTGAAATACCATAAATAATATTTGGAGGCATTAACGTATTATCTAAAGTAAATACTGTAGATAATACAGTTGTATCTATAGATTTAGCTTGTAAATAACCTGTGCAAAAACTAAAAATCATAATTTCTGATTGAAATAAATTTTTTAATGCGTCAAAGCAAGATATTTCTTCAGTAAACATTACAAAAGGCACTGTATTATTTATATCTGCTACATTTATATATGAACTATTAAATCCAGCGACTTCCATTATAATATGAACTATACTATTCTTCGGGTCTGCGTTGAAACATTTTTTCATCCCAACAAGTTTCAATCTTTTCTTTATTACATATACAGAAGTATCATCTGGTATAGTGTCCCAGTCTCTATCAACTGTAGCAATTTTAGTTATTCCATTATAATCAATAATAACTCTTTCTTGTGAAATACCATTCCCATTAGTTATTTCAATCATCATATAATTATAATAATCAGAATCAGAAGATGCGGTATTTTCAAGAGTAATTGTATTGTTTGTCCCAGATACAGCTGTTCCAGAAATTACATCGACTCTTCCTATCTTTTTAGATTTTAAAATATATGTATAATCAAAAAATTCTATTTCACAAGAATTATTATTAAACTTATTAAAATTTTGACTAAATGTAGGATAATCTATATATCCTTCAAACATACATTCTGCTGGATTGCTATTTAGAAATATTCTACATTTTAATTCTTTTGTATTAATTGCGTTTATTATTTCAACTATTAGTGAAGATTCTGGGGTATAAAAAGATACTTTTGCTGTTGCTGTTGATGGTGTAAAATCATTTTTTAATTCAGTATATGTTAACGATACTCCGTAGCAAAATTTGCTAAAATCAAACCATCCAAGAGTTGGTGTATAGAAATTAACAATATAATTAAATTGATATTTAGCTAAAGCCTTATTTTGTAAATCAACATTTGATTTCATTATAATACCCCAAGTATTTCAAATTCGTTTTTTACGATTAAAGCAAGTTTTCTTGTAGCAGTCATATCACCAAACCAATTTTCTACATAGATATTTAAATTAAGTGGTCGTTGAGAAGATGTCGTATAATTATTTGAACCAGAACCTGATGTAGAAACAGAATTTGTAGGATTAGAAGCACTCCCAACCATTTCACCTACTGATACACCACCACCTTCTAATTGCTCATTGAAATCTTCATAAGATGTATATGTCGGAATAGCTAATAAAGCTATTTGTTTTGCACCAATCCATTTTAAAAATGTATTTATAGTAAGAATTAAAACATTTATAGCAGAAACTATTCCTACAGCAATACCATTTACAACGAATCCAACGAACCATATAACTTTAGCCAATAATTTAAAAACAGGAATAAAAGCATTTATAATTGGGATTAATATTTGTAATACAATTGTAAAAGGCATAAGAAATGTTTTAATCACTACATTAAGTAATAATCCAACTGCATAAAGAATAGGCTCGATTAAAGTCAATACTGAAGCTAATACCCCTGCAATTGCTTGCATAAACGGCATTATTGCATTTAAAGCTGGTATTATAGCGTTTGCTATCATTATTGCAAGAGTAGTTATAAAACCTATCAAAGGAGATAATAAATCATTTAAAGTTGGTAATATATAGCTTGCTATTACCTGTAACATATATGAAAGTGGGTCTAATAATGCCATAATTCCTGGTATTTGAGATAATGCTGAAAATAAAGAGCCAAGCATTAAATTTGAAAAATTACCAATTAAATTAGATACGAAACCTCCAATACTACCACCAATCATAGAGAATAATTCACCAAATAAATGAGTATATGAAGAGGTCATATTGCCAAGAGACATATTTGTAAAAACATTTGATAATAAATTTTTAAAATAATTTAATGTTTCTAATATTGAACTTTTTACCTTTGGGATACCAGTATCTACTATTTCTTTTACTGATTCACCAGTAATATCATCTATTATTATTATTTCTTTTTTAACACTCTCAAAAAATTCATTCATGGCTAATAATGTTTGGTAAAATTTATTATTTTTATTAGCTTCGTTTTGTTTATTTGCTAATTCTACGGCTTTCTGTAATTCATTATTTAGCCATTGCATTATATATTCGTGTTTTTGTTTTTCTATTTCAATAATCTTTTCTTGTGTTTCTAATTGATATTTTAAAATCTCTTCACTTGAAACTCCATATATTTCCATAAGAGCTATATTTAGATTCATAATTTTTATTATTCGTTCGCTAATGCTATCAAATGCACTTACTACATCATCTTTGTTAGTAGCGTCCACTATACCTATAGAAAATAATTTAGCTATTTCATCTTGCGGAATATATTTTTCCATAGACGCTACAATTCCATCTATACTATTAATTAATTGATTTTCTATATTATATAATAATTCTTTTAATAATCTTTCTGCTGAATCTTCTATTTTTATTATATCAGAATTATCCACGCCTGATGTCCAGTGTGAAATTACTGTTGGTGCATCTTCTTTTATTTTTCCAAGTTCTCCAGCAGCTTTAAGTTTGTCTTTAATAGCTAATAAATCATTTAATAAAGTCTGATATGTTTCATTTCCTTTAAAATATTCATCTAATAATTCTCTTAATTTTTCACTATCTTTATCTGTTTTGCCAGAAATAGATTTTAAAGCATTATCAAGAAGTTTTTCTAACCAAGACTTATAACTATATTCTCCCTCTTTTTTAATTACTTCATTTTCTGGGATAATTCCTTTATCTATTAATGCTTGTATTTCAGCAGCAATTTTTTGTAGTAATGGACTCATTTCTTCAATTTTTGCATTTAATTGTTCAGAAAAAGATGTTAAAAACGCAATATCTTTTGGTGAAAGTTGCTCTACTGGCTTTTTTGATATTTTTTCATATTCTTTATAATTTTCTTGAAATGTTTTTTCATCAATTGATATTTGTAAAATTTTATACATTTTTTTTATAATAGAATCACACCAGTCTATTATTTTAGTAAATATATTATCTTTTCCTATATTACCGAATAATAATTTAGTAAAATTATTAAAATCATTTTTTAGTCTTCCTATTGCAGTTGTTGTAGAATTGATTGTTTTTGTAGATTCATTACCTGCTTTTACTATATATTCTGATAATACTTTCATTACATCATTTACATCTATTGAAGATTTTTCAATATTTCTTAATTGCTTATCATTTAAATGTAATTTATCCTTCAATTCCTCCCATACATATAATCCATTTTCAGCCATAGCATTCATATCATCGATAGATACTTTACCTGTATTTCGCATTCTTTCAAATGCTGTTATTATAGAATTAACTGTATCTTCTCCATACGTATTGCTTTGATTCATTTGTATTAATGCTTCGGTTATATCTACTCCCATATCTTTTGCATTTCTTGAAGTTTTCTTCATTATTTCTGCAGCTCTATCAAGAGAGATACCATATTTATTTACATATTTATCTATATCTTTAAGTGCTTTAACTCCTTGAGTCGAATTGCCATACATTCCTAATAATCTTTGATTAAATTTTTCTGTATTTGTAGTAGCGTTATATATAGCTGTTCCTAAATCTATAATAGCTTTGCCAAAAAATCTTATTGTATAAACCTTCATCATTATACCAAAAGCTTTACCCCAGACTGTATCAAAATAACTTGCTCTTTTGGCTGCCTCTGTTGTAGCACCAGCTACTTGCTTTATTTCTGAAGTAACAGTATTGCTATTCGCAGATGCTGATGCTACTAAATTATCAAAATCTTTTTTTACCTTTTTTAAAGTATTGCCTATTACAGCCGACGTCTTGCTTGTGCTCTTAAAATTAATAGACATATTAATTAGAAAATTATATACACCTTTATTAGCTTCTGATGCCATTACTTTCTTACCTTTTTCGTTTTTGATAATTCTGCATTGATAATTTCTTGCTTATATTTTATAGATTCTTGTTGAACTATTGTTAATAATCTGTTTTCGTGTATAAGCAATTCCATAGCTTCGTTTGTGTTTATTTTTATTAATCCATTTTCATCTTGAGTTATCCAAAACATATAAATAAACGGAATACACCAATTAAATAATCCCTTTTCTTCTTCTGTTTCAAATGTTACTGAATTTAGATTATATCCTTTTTTTAAAGCTTTTATTATTTCTTCTATTACTTTTAATTCTTGGTCAGTAATAGTTTTAGAAATAATATTTGTCATTAATATAATTAACTCAAATAAATCTGGGCTATTTTTATCTACGATGATTAAATCATTAGAATTTTTGATAAAATTACTATATTTAATAAATAACATTATTTTATCGCATAAAATTCTTTTAGAAAAAAACATATTTGTATCTACAGTGCCTGAATGTATATAATCTATATATCTCGGCTGTCTAAATATTATTATCCTTTCTTCTTCGTCTTTACTATCAATAAAAGTTTTACAATCAACCGCTATATTATAAAATCTTCTATAATTATCACATATTTTTACAGCATCTTCTATTTTAATCATTTCTTTATTTTGATAGTGTTTTTATTATTATTTACCTTATCTATATCTTTTTCAATTATAGACTCAATATATTCTATTAAATCAGGACATTGCTTATCTAATTCTTCAACTAAACTACATCTTTCTTCATAAGATAACTTTGTATTATCTGTAAGATTAGTTTCAATTATATGACAAGCTATATTTGCATAAGTCATCGTTGCAAATTTATCTGGTGCTATATCCTTCGGAATTACACCATTTGTTAATGAATTATATTCAAGACTACCAATAGAAGAAAAACTCATAGCTTGTTCTAATTTTGCAGGTTTACCCAAAACAATATAGAAATTTTCTCCATCTTCAATAAAATTTTCTAATGTTATTCTTTTAGTATCATTTCTTATAAATCTAACATTTTTCATATATTTTTCTCTCCTTGTCTTTTTATATAATGAAAATAAATAAAGTCAATAAGAAAAAAAACTGGGATTTGCTCCCAGTCTTTTTTAATAAGAAATAGCTCTTTTTGAATATACAGTAAACTTAATTGCTGGGTCTCCATTTGTTGGTGCTAATCCAATTAAAGAAATATCAGCTGGTATAAAATCTGTTCCGCTAATATCATCAGTATATTCATCTATTTTGCATCTTGGTATATCTATATCAAGATAACCATATACAGGAGTAGTTCCATCTGTTCCTATTGCAGAACTTGTTTGAAATGTAATTTTTATTGAGCAATCATAATCATTTTTATATTCTGACCTTATATTTGCCATAAGATTATCAAGGTCATTTTTAAGAGATATTTTTATATCTCCAACTTGTCTATCAATAGAATAAGGATACCTATTGTTATGCAGATTAATCATATCGTATGTATCATTCTGTGCTGGTGCGGATGAAAGTGCAGATTCAAGTGTTACTGTTTTTGTCAATGGGTTATAAGCAGTTATTTTTTTCATAACTCCTAAATTTGCTCCAGAAGTAAAATACATATATAAGCCATTGTAAATATGCCATTCTGAAGATACTGTGCCTTGTAATACTATATTTTGTGCAGTTGAACCAGTATCTATTGAACCATTCTGGATTACTTCTTCCATACCCTTAAATGTTTTCTTTACTTCAACTCCATTATCGTATGTTAAATCGAAGCTATCTATTGGCATAGTGATAAAATGGTTATTATTCGGATAAGCATTATTCCAAGTAGTAGAAGAACCTTTAAAAGATAACGAACCTTCATAATATTTGAATTTATCAGCATTTATATATATAGGATTTTGTTTATCATTTGTAGGATTTGTGCTTTCTGTTTCTTCCATACCTACAAATTCAAAATCAGCTTTAATTAACTGGTCAACTTCTCCAGACAATTTTAGTGATTTAACAAAAATTCCACTATACCAATATATTGTTTTTTTATACAATTCTATGCTTAGAGATGGTAATTGAATTGTGGTTGTCTCTTCAGGTGTAAATTCTCGTGAATATACGTTAGATGTCCCTATTACTGAAGGTGTGCTTTCTCTACCAAGTAATGCTTTTAAAAAGATATTTATATTATCATAATCTATTTCTATACCAGATATAGAACCTTCTACATTTTTTGAACCTCTATATATATTATCTTTAAAAAATCTTCCGATATTCATATCGGACTCTATAGTTGCAACTTTTTCTGATATAGAATTACTGTTATATGGTGTAAAATTGCCACTATATATTCTGAACTCTGATGTGTTATCTGGTATCGTATCCCATTTTGTATCTATTGTAGCAGTTTTTGTAGAACCGACATAATCTGTTATTATTCTTGTTTGTCCAATTCCTGTTCCTGCTGTTATCGTTACATAACATTTATTATAAAAATCATCATTAGATGAAGCATAAGCATCAAGAATTATAGTCGTATTTGTCCCACCTTGTGCTATATCTGCTCTATCAAATGTTTTTTTAATAAATCTTGATAAAACACCGACAAAATCTTCTATAGCAATTTTGCAATAAGTTAAACTTCCTGAAAATCTCATACTCTACTCCTTTAACTTTTTAACCGAATTTATTTTTTCGGTTTTTGTTTCGGTTTTGGTCTGGGTTTCGTTATTTTCGGTTTGTTTTTTTTGCTGTGGCATCCCATATTTATCTCCATTTTTTTCATTAGATTTTTCATCAACGATTGAAAATAAATTTGTGTCTTTTGTAAGATTTAAAGCAAATTCATCGTTAAATTCAAGAGTATAATTATTTACTTCACTAAAAATATGGTCAATCCCATTATAAGATACGCTATATCTTATAAGATTGCCATTATATTTAACTTTCTTCATAAAATCTCCTTTTTTTTAATTTTTATAAAATCCAAAACTTGCAACAACCATTTCTTGGTTTTTATCAAGCAATAAGCCCTGTCCTGTCCTTATAGCAACAGGTATCCCAGCATTTATTAATTGATAATTACCACAAAAGGCTCTGAAATTCGGATTTTCATCATAATTGGCTATTGTTAAAATATTATCCATTACAAATTCTATTCTGTTATTTAAATCATTAGCAGTTACATTATTTATATAAACGATTAAATCAAAATTATATGTAAATTTAGTATTATTTGTAACAACTCTGCTTACATTAGCTTCAGCAAAAACAATAGAAGCATAATAATTTATATCAGGTGTTAATTCTGATATATTAATATAACTACCAGTTGTAAAAACTCCACTATATAAAGTTAAGAAATCACTTAAAATAGTCCCTATTTGAGTTGAAGGCATTTTAACTTCCCTTTTGTATATTACCTTTCATATAATCATTAAACATTTTCTTTGTAGTTGCATTAATATTTCGTAATAAATATTTTCCAAATCTGTCAATATCTCTTTCAAATGAATTTAATGTATAATAAAATGGAGGAACGAACTGGCTTGTGTTATAATCTTCGCTTTTCATTTTTGTTCTTCCTCTCCATCCTGTTTCAAGCACTATCGGATAACTTACTCCTGTTCTTCTGTTTGTAGCTGATGACCTTACCATTAATGCTGTATAATTTTTATCGGCATTATCTTCTGCTATATTTTTTCTTACATATAAAGATTTAGCCATTGTTCCTGTTCTATTTACAAGCTCATTATTCCCTGTAATAGCTCTCGGGTATTTTGCTTTTAAATAATAATTTATTATGTTTTCCCTTACAATGCTTAAATAGCTTGCGGAAGCTTCAACAGCATCTTTTACAATTTCATTACCTTTTTCATACTTTTTTAAAATAAAAATAAATGCAGGGTCATAATCAAGAGTAAGTTCTATCTTGCCATAAGCAGTGTCAAAACTTCTTACATCTATTGTTTTAGCCATATTATTTAATTCCAGCTTCTTTTTTCGTATGGGACAATATATTTAGCTAATTGGACTCGATAAGAACTTGTAAAAATCTCTTTTAAATAATTTTGTTCAACCAATGTATCCTCTAAATTTATTGTTCTTGAGGTAATACCTTGCAAACCGTGTTTACCTTTTCTTTTCCAGAAATCTTGTAAAATCATTACAATTATTGTTTCTACATCTCTTAAATAATCAAAAAAACCATATATATGCTTTATATTATATATTTTATTTAGTTTATAAGCATCTGTATCTAACTTTATTACAGTATTAGATATTAATAAAAATTCTGGTGAAAGAATTTGATTTATCGGTGTTTTTTGCAAAGGTGGGAAGACTAATTCATTATCTACAAACACATTCTGTTCATTTATAAAACTTTCATCATTAAATAATAATATAGCATATCGTGATGATGCATCAGGAATTCCAGACAAATTACTTTCAAGTGTTATTATGTTTGTAGTAGCATCATAATCTATTATTTTCTTTTTTTCACCAGCATTAAATCCAGATATTATTTCAAAATAATAATTATTATAATAATCATTAATAGCAGATGCATTATTTGTTATTTCAACTGAAGATATTGTGTTTATTCCAGAACAATATCCGTCATTTATAACAATATGAAAATTTCTTCCTACAAAATTGCAAAGGGAAGGATATACTATATACTTTATAAAATTTTCTATAATTGAAATTTCTGTTGTCATTGTATCAGCAATTTCTAAATATTGTTTTGATACGTTTATTATATCATTATAATTTAACATATACCCTTCCCGTAAATTAATTAAAATACAAATTTCATAAATTACATTTTATAACCAAGAGCTACACCTTTAGTCGAATAAATAGCACTAAAGCCAAAATATTGTCTCATTACAAGATAAGTTACTCCGATAGTAATATCTTTATCCCATTCAACAATTGGCGAGCCATAAAATCCTACAGCAAAAGGTCTTTTATTAACAACAAGAATTGAGCCGTATGTATTATTAGCAGGTGTTCCAGATATTTCACCAGTTGTATCAGTTAATGGTAATACGCTTGAAGTTCTTACAGGTATCCCATCGTATATACCAAGTTGACCTGTTAATATTGTAGCTTTTGCACCGACTTTATCAATTGTCAAGAAATTAGAATCATTTAACATTTTATAATAAGCTTTGCTTTCTTCAGCTACAATAAGTAATTCTTGTGGTCTAATTCCATATTTTGCTAATTTTTGTCTTAATGACCTGAAATTAGTATAGTTAAACGTAGATAAATCAGCTGAATTATATGCATCTATAGCGAGCCTTCTAAGTCCATCCCAATATCGTCTTACACTTGGAGATGATAAAGATGAATCTCCATTTATAATTGAATCTTCTATTGAAATGGACAATCCAAAATATAAAGCATTTCTAAGAATAGGAAGCATTTCTACAACTGTAAACATATCTACTTCATCTGTCCATTTGTATAATCCCTTAAAAGGTTTAGCAGATATATCAAAGTATAAATCACTTGTATTACTTTCTGTTATAGTTGTGCCTTCCACACCATAAAAACTTGCATACCAGTCAACATATGGGTATCGTCTTGTGCTTGAGCCAGTAGACCATCTGAAAATATTTTGAATAAAATCAGCTATTACTGCTGTTTTTTCTATTATTAAATCAATAACTTGATTTTGAAATTCTACAGGTATCCAATCTGCCATAGTTGTAGTGTTTGAAAGAGTTTTAAATTTAGCTTTATCTTTTATAACCAAAGACATTAAATCTTTTTCTGAATACTTTTGTCTATTTCGCAGTGCAGAATCTCTTTCATCTATAGATTTTAAAATCATAAAATCTATAAATTCATTAGTTGATAAAGTAACACCGCTTTTTTTATCTTCTATAATTGGTTCATTATTTTTTTGAGTCAATATAAAAGATTCAAGAGCTTTTAGAGATTCACTCATATCTTTTTTTAAGTCTTCTGAAGTGTTAAATTCTGTCGCTTTTTTTTGTAATACAGCTATTTGGTCAATAGCTTCCGTAATATTTTTAAATTCCATAAAATCTCCTTATTTTTTTAAATTTTTAATATTTGACATCATTTTACAAAATTCTTCTTTTTGTTCCGAAGATAATTTATCCATAAGCCTAATAAAATACGATACCATTTCATCAACAGATTTAAGCAATCTGTCCATATCGCATTTCTTTACACTAATGAACTCTTCATCTTCATTACTAGAAGAATCTTTAGAAACATCTTTTTCAATATTTAAATTATTTTCGTCATTAATTAATTTTTCAAAATTTTTAATACCTACTGATTTTATTAATGACTTAACTATTTCAAAATTTGCATTTGGGTTTGCTGGGACTGTTACTATTGAAATATCAATTAAATCAGCATCTTTGATAATTGTTATATTTTTACCATTTATCTTTTGTTCAACATAATCTTTTATAAAAAAACCTACTGAAAAACTTTTGACGACTCCATATTTTACCATTTTATACACTTTTTCGTTTATGTCAGGATATATTTTAGCCGTAATTAAAAAACTATTATTTTCATCAGGTGGTATATATGACAATATTTTACCTACAGGTTCTTTCCAATCGTGATTAAAAAATATCGAGCCAGAAGCTTTTGTGTATGTATCTATAGAGTCGCTGAATGCTAATGATTCGATTATGTCATTAGTCCTGTCTATATCAGGAGTCGTGGGGTAACCTTTTATTATTATAGATTCATCTTCATTATCTTTTGCAATATCTTTAAAATATACTGCGTTATCGATATAAGATATTTTTTTCATTTTTTTTACCTCGATTAAATATTTCATTATTTTTTTAAAAGTCAAGAAATTTAATTATTAACGAATTGAACTATTAAGAAACATCTACAATTTATTACTAATTCTGGTGGCAATTCTGGGTCATATGGTCTATCAGCTGAATATGTTCTTCCGTTTATTGTAGTTAAAGTAAATTTTTGTTCAAATGGTATCCATTCGTTATTATCAACTATTTGATGCGAATATCTTACTTTTTCATCTCTCATTGACCTCCAAGCTTTTACAGTTTTCTTCTTTTTTTTACTCATTAATAAAAATTTATTCCATAAATGTTCATTAAGTGTTTTCATTATTTCTGTTGTAGACCATATTCTTGCTTTAGCTTGTGCGTTTTCAATTAAATTATTTCTTATTTCATTTGCTATATTTTCAAATGTGTTATTTCGGTTATTTATAATAATATTTAATATAATAGCTATAATATCATTTTCATAAAAATATTTACTACTTTTTTTTACTTGTTCATTAATCCATTCTTCATAATCTTTTGCAGGATTTTCGTCTCTATCTTCTACATATACTTCTGATATAATTCTTTCAGCTCTTTTTATAGCAGTTTGATAATATTTCTTTAATATTTTTTCAAATTTTTCCATTCCTTCTTGTAACAAAGCAGAATTTAATAATAATAATAATAATGATGAATCATCTTCATAATCCGAAGGTTTTTTATCTTTATTATCGTCTGAAATCTCAATAGAGCTTGCTATAATATTAAAAACATCTTTTAAATCGATGACTAAATCTCTTATCAATGGGTCTAATATTTTTAATATTTTTTCTTGCATTATTTTTGTTATTAACTCTATATCGCTTTCAGCATCTATTGTTTTATTTTTTTTCTCATCACCTTCTTGAACAGGATTACCTCTATCTCCTGCTGGTTTGTCATATTGCTGATTATTATTGTTATTATTATTTGATAATGAATCACCACCTTCTATTACTGGTAACTGAAAAAATCTTTCTCTTGCTTCATTTTTTGTAAATATTCCAGAACCTACTACTTGAGCTATTTGAGTTGCGTAATCAAGCATATATAATTTTAAATATTCAAGTCCTGAAGTATCTCTCTTAATTTCAATATTTTTATCAATAAATCTTTTTACATATTGATTAAATGCACCTTCGATTTTTGTTATATATACATCTATAACGCAATCATAAAATATTTTTCTTTCTGCGTTTGTAAGCGAATATGAACCACCAGAACTTAATTTACCTATTATTGATTTCGGTATTTTAAACGCTATTGCTATTATATCTTCAATATGCTTTATAATCTCTAATGTTATAGAATCCTTCGGCGATGTCCCGGCTGGAACGAACTCATAATTCGGTGGTAGAATTGCAGCTTTACCACTCTTAATTCTATTCATTACTCTTTTAAATAATTGTTCTTCTTGTAATCTATCAACTGTTTGATTGAATACTGCTGTTCCATCAACGTTAGAAGAAGATTTGAAAAATCCAGGAATAAAACCACCTTCTTCAAAGAAATTTTTTAGAAACTTAACACCTGAATTTGTTAAAGGAGCAATTCTTTCTATACTATCAAAAATAGAGTATGGTTCTTTTATATCTTCAGGATTATTTATATTTTTTATTATAATTATATCTTTGTCTGTATAGCTTTTACCCTTATATTTATAACTTATTGGCAATCCTGTATCATTATCTACAACTATATCTTCGAGGTCTGTTTTCTTGACGATATAAAAATAATTTTTTAAATTTAATATATATGCGACTCCATAATATATTAAATTTAAGACTATATGTTCTATAAATTCACCTTGACAAGAATATAAAGGATTTAAATATTGCAATTTAATATAAAAATTATTATTTATATCTTCTTTACCATTTTTATAAACCTTTAGCTTTATTTTACCTGTTTCTTGAGTTGTATATGATAAACAAGCGAATATCATATAATTAATTATTAAATCTGGTTCTGCATCATCTGCAAATGCCCGTTTTAATGCTTCTTCAATAGACGTATTGGATGATTGAGACACAGCATATGATTTCAACTCTATTTCACTTTTTATTTTTTCTGTTATAGAGTCAATTTGTTTTTTAAACATTGTGTTTAATAATTTGTCTTTTATACTCATAAACTTATCTCCTATTTGAAATTCTTAGATGAAGTCTATGTGTTTGCTCTTCATTGTCGAGATATTCTTCATCAAATCTATTTAAAGCAATATACGTTTCTAATTGCATAGAATTTTTTATTGTGTTTGTTTGTTCTTTGTAATATGAATATACAGCATATCTTATTGCGTCTGGTATGTGTTTATATCTTCTATCTACAATATCTGATAAAGAGCCATCATCTTTTTTCTTATATCTAAAAAGATGAAGACTTTTTTTTATTTCTATCAAATGTGGCAGATAATATACATTGTGAGTATTAATAAACTCATATGCATCATTAGTAATCTCCATTTTTACGCCTTCAAAATTTTCAATTCTTTTAATTGTCTTTCCGAATTTAAAAGAATCCATTACCATTTCATTTATTCTGTCTGGTTCTGCGTTATCAGCATAAATAATGACATCACTTTTAAACAATCCATATTTATTTAATTTTTCTGAAATCATTGTTCTTATTTCTGCTGTAATTTTACATTGAGTATATATATAATCGAATATTATATATTTATCTATGATATCACCAGTATATATCTGTTCGGTATTTGATTTATTACTTAGAAACACATCTATAAAGACAACAGCTGTATAATCGGGGCTATACCCCCAATCAATTCCGATTATTACCTGATTTGACCTTTTTGGATTAAAGACATAATGTTCATCATATGGTTTTATACCCCATAATACCTGACCTTTTGCAGTTACCCATTTACCAAGAAAATTTCTTTCATAGTAATCTTTATCTTGATATTCTTTTTTCTTAGCATTTTCTATGAAATCTGCTGGCAAATGTTCTGCATTTTCAAATGTCGACATTTCAAATAATTCGATATTACCACTCATATATTCTTGATATATCCAATGGTCAGGAGTATCTGGATTTGTTAATAGAATTAACTTAGTGTCATTATGCAATCTTAATCTACCATTCAAAATTTCATCATAATATGATTTTTCTATTTCGATTGCTTCATCTATTAGACACCAACCGAGATTTAATTGTTTAAGTTTTCTTGGGTCATCGCAAGACCTTAAATAAATTATACTATCAAATAATTCAATCTTTTGTTTTTTTTCAAAATATTTATAATAATCTCTAAGATTATATTTATCAATTATCAATGTCTCAAATTCATTAACAAGCATTTGCAATTCGAGATATGTCTTTCTTAAAAACATCCCTTTATTGTCTTTTATACTACATAATTTTAGAACTTCAATAAAGCCAGCAGTTGATTTTCCAGAACCATATCCGCCAGATAAACATCTTATCCTATTTTTACTTCTATGAAACCTTAATGCTGTTGGTGTTGGGATATAATCTATTTTTACAATATTTTGAGTCATATTTTCCTTATTGTATTTATATTTCTTGCTTTATCTAATCTATCAAAAGCATCTATACCTTTATCTTCGAATATTTCTTCGATTTCTATTACTTCTTTTTTGCTATCATTTATTATATTTTCTATTTGTTTTTCTTCTTTATTTTCAAAATCTATATCAAAATTAAATTGCAAATATACATTACCTGTTCTTTTATTTATCTTTTTTAATTCTACGAGTGCTTCTGTAGCCGTTTTTATTACTTTTATTAAATCATCAACCTCCAATGATTTAGCTATATTTTCATTTGACAATCTATACTCAAGTTCTTTATAAGCGTAATTAAACAAATTACTCATTTTGTCAAGGATTTCTTTTGAAGAATCATCATTTTCTTCTTTTAAAACTTTATCAATTTTAGATACTTCGTTTTTAAAAGACACTGGTAAAGTATCTATAGTTTCATTTAATTCAGCTCCAGAGCCTCTTTTCCATTTATTTACAGATGACCATTGTCTTATAGAATTAGCAGACACATCTACGTTATATTTTTTTTTCATAGCAGAAACAATCATTGTAGCTGATATCCCTGCTTCATACATTTTTTTTATTGCTTCTTTATGTTCGGTAGATATTTTTTTGCTTTTACTCATATATTTATTCCTTTATTATCAATATAAAACAAAAAAACCTATCAAAAATCGTTTATAATGAGTTTTTTTTATTAGATATAATAAAATCACATAAAAGTCTTTTTTTGCTCTAAAAACTATCTCTTTTTTAATAAAAAGATAGTATTTTTACATTTTATATATCGTTTTTTTTACCTGACTAAAAAATAGCATTAAAAAAAATAAAAGCAATATAAATAAAAAAAACCGTGCAACATTTTAAATTGCACGGTTATAGAAGGAGAATAGAATATACAGCAACGATAGGAGGATAAAAACCAATTAGAAAATATTAATATTTATATAATTGTCAAGGTTTTTTTTCTCCATCATGATATCAATAATTGTGTGTAAATAAAAAAACAATACCTCCCGATGTATAAAAATAAAGCTACCATATACACCAGGAGGTAAAAAATGAACCTAGATGAATTAGAGATAAGAAAATATTTAAGACCTAAAAATTCATTGCCAAATATTGAATCTGCTGAAAAGATAATATATTTAGCAGTTTTAAAATACACTAACAACTGGTCAACAAGAAAATTAAGAGGTTTTAGTCTATGTAAAGAGGAACTGGATAGGATGATAGAAAATATCTAAATTACATCGGGAGGTCTTATTACCTTATCTCCTACGAAGATAAGGTAATAACTATTCCAATAAATAAAAGGATTATATATGTTTACACACAATTACTGACAATACCTATTCCATTACAAAACACATTAAATTCATTTGCTGAAATTGAATTATCTTCATCGAATTTTATTTTTAGCTTAAATACACCTATTGGCTCTTTATATTTTTTTGATAATGTTTCAAAATATTCTTCGTATGAATCCCATAA
>Ga0116144_10002885_pt1 | contig 17865 bp, 8 predicted proteins | sample AD_UKC035_MetaG_FD_89746 | JGI IMG/M metagenome (GOLD analysis project Ga0116144, IMG submission 89746) | Active sludge microbial communities of municipal wastewater-treating anaerobic digesters from USA - AD_UKC035_MetaG | ecosystem: Engineered > Bioreactor > Anaerobic > Digestate | place: USA...
GCAAGATCCTCCAGGGGTTGATCATAAGATGGGATGAGCCCACGCTTGCCCGGCGAGCGCCCATGCCCGCGCTGGTCAAAGCCCAGTACATAAAGACCATCGGATAAGAACGCTTGTGCCACATGTTCGTAGCGTCCGCAGTGTTCTCCGAGCCCATGCACTAGCACAACTGCCGCGCGGGAGGCTTGAACATCGCCCCAGGACTTGGTAAATAGCTCCAAGCCGTCGTTGGTGGTGAGCTTAAACTCACGCTGAAGTATGGAATTTGATAAATTCATATTTCTCCTTTCACCGATCAAAATTCACCTGCTCTCTCAGGAAGCGCTCAGCCGTCTCATAGTAATCCTTCAGCGTCTCAGCCTTGCGGAAGCCGTGCCCCTCGCCCTCGTAAAGCCGGTAGACATGCGGCACGCACATCCTGGCCCCCGGTGGTCAGGTTGACAGTGCTAGGCTGTTGAGCATTGTTTTCAGCGTTTTGGCAATAGTAGAAAATGCAGCCTAGGGAAGCTGGGTTCCGGTCTCACCTCCTGGGGCGCCGATCAATGCGCTGTCAACATCAATCGTCTCGGCATAAATCAAGCGTGAAGGCTGTTCCCGCCGGATTGGGCGACCGCGACGCGTCTGGGTGACGATTGTGTAATTGGCCGAGAGGTACTCATACTCCCGGATGAGGATACGGTATTGCCCAGGGTTCGGCGCAGCCGCGAAAGTGATAGTTCCAGTCCATCGCAGCAGGGCGCTTGGATTGTTCACCGTCGTCTGGCTGATCACTGCAGTACCCACCGGTGCGTCTTCCCAGGCGAGATCGGACTCCAGGTGCGGGTCGCGGCGTTGGAGCGTCACGACGACCAGCGTCGGCACGTGGACCGGCTCGGTTGGCTTTAGGCGGCCTGCGATGACCGGTGCAGGGCCGCTGGGCGCCGGGCCGCTGACGGTCAGGCGCAGGCTGCGCGGGTGGTACGGGTCTGCCGTGACAACAGCTGAACGTTCGGGTGTGATCTGGATGTAATCCGCCAAAACAGCCGGGGAAAGTTTCGCATCGACCAGGGCAAAGGGCTGGTAACGGGCGAAGACCAGGCGGATGAAAGGCATATAAGCTGTATCCGTATCAAGCGTCAGGTCTGCGAACCACTGCTGGCGTTCGTAATCGAAATCTACCGGGTACCCGACCACATTGACTGGGCCCGGCACCTTGCCTGGTAAGCTCAAATGGGTTTCAACAGCTTGTGGGTTTAAGAAATGATAGGTCTGCGGCAAAGTGACCAGAGGATCCGCGGTCCAGATGGGATCTGCTCCCCATTGGGTGACGTAAGGTTTCCACAGTTCGCGGTCATCCCCTATCGACCCATTGCGACTGATATCGTAAGTCAATACGCCCAGCAGCTCGCCATCTCCGGATGAAAACCACGGCCGGTCCAGGTACACCCGCAGCCCGCCGCCAAAGCGCACGCTGCGTTTGAGATTCGTCTGGCTCTGGCGCTGCCAACCGAACGTTGGGATGACGTAGTCGACCAGAGGCGCAGCCGGGCGAGCAGAGGCTGGCACGTCGACGGCCATTGGCAGGCTGTCGCGTCTGAAATCCAGACCCTGATCCTGCGGGAAATATTCACGGTAGCGCGAAGTGGCGCGGGCGGTATAAGTGACGCGATGGTAGTGAGTATCGTTGAAGTAATGGCGAGGCGCAGCATCGCCAGTAATAATCCGGCCGCTGTACAGGTTCCCCAGCCGGTCACCGTTACGCGCGAAGCATAGCATGTCGTGGTCGGCGTCATAAAAAGCCTGTTTGCGGCTGTTTGGCGCGCCGGTGCCGAGGTAGCCTTCTTGGGTGGAAGGTATCTCGATTGCATCGACCTGTGCCGTGTGGGTTTCGCGATAGGTCTTCCCAGCTTTGCGCGGCTGGCTGATATCATCGATCGGGTCTGACCACTCCGCCAGCAGATCAACTTTTTCCGTGCTGGCAGCGTGGATCTGCAGCCCGCCTAAGAGGTAAGCGTCCGGTGCATTAACTTTGCGCCAAGCGGTGATTGCGGAAAGTTCGCTGGGCGCGGTTGGTGAATCTTCCGGCGCGGTCTGAAGCACATTCGGGTCGGGATTCATCTTCTCATCCACCTGCCCGTATTGATTCATCTTGCCATAGGGCACGTGCTGCGCAGCAATCGCAGTGAACGCCGGGGTGCCGACCGGCTGCTGAACGGCATGAACCAGGGTCAGCAGGGTAGGCGGCGTAATCATCCAGTGCCCGCCTTCCACTGCGCGTTGGAGCAGGTGGGCAATCCTCTCCGCGTCCATATGGGAGGCAGCTTCGGGCAAATCGGGTAGGCGAGCGGTGATGTAATCGATATACTCACGCAGCCACTGCCAGATGCCCATCAGCTTGAGGTCCTCCGGATGCAGGTAACTGCTAAGCGGCACGACAGACTGCGTGCCCTTTGGTAAGGAAACAGTCAACACTCGCCCGGCGGGGTCCCAGACAGGCGGCTGGTTGCCATCTGCTAGCGCCAGGCGGAATGGCTGCAGCTTTTGCCAGTCCCCGTTGCCGCCAAAGCTGACCAATACTGCCGATCCATCCCGCGGGTTTGCGGCGTCCAGCGGTGCATATGGAACTGGCGCTCCGGCGCCCGCGCCAGGGGTCACCCGCGCCTGGGTGTAATCAGGCGCACCGGGTAAATCTCTCAAGGCTGCTCCGCGAGAAAGCACGTCAGGCAGATATGGCAGTTCGTCGATTGTTTCGCCGCTTTCCAGTGGGAAGCTCTGCTGCTGGCCCGCGATTTCAGTCTCAACATAGTTCAACTTGCCCTGATCGCGCTTGCCAATCAATTCGTACATGCTGGGGCTGGCATCCAGCTTGCCGTCCTTATCAAACATGCCCAACCGCTCACCAATTTCCACACTCGTTGGCGGTGGGGTGATAAAGCGGTCGCTGGCGGTCAGATCGGCCGGGTCCGCGTCTTTGCTGGGGTCGCTGTTATAAGTGTGGATGACCAGCCGGTTGAGTTGAGACCCTGGATCGGTGATGCCGTGCTTATCGCGCAGCACGACCAGAGGAGCCGCGACCGGCTCGTAGCGCAGGTACGGTGTGCCTTCGGGATCGCGGGGCAAGCCCGCCAGTAGGCTAAGAACCGACGCTAACGGATCTTCGACTTTCAGGCTGTTGCCAGAGATATCAACGGCGCGCATGCGCACACGATAGCGCCGTCCAAAGCGTAGCGCGGGCAGAGATTTTTCTGCGGCGCGAAACAGGGTGGACATCTTGAACGGGGTCGCCGGCTCATTCGCCGGATGATCTGGATCCTCTTTGAGCGCGTTATCCGGATCAGGGTCCCTCGAGAGCACCTTGCCAGGGAAGGGAACGCTCAGGGACCAGCCCATCCAGCGGGCAATTGATTCATTCAAGTAGAGGTCATTTGGCGTGGGGTTGTGTGGGTCGGGCGCTGCCTGTGCCGCGGCGAGCTGCAGAAATCCTTCGACCGGTTCGGGAGGGGTGTAAGACTCTTCGCCAATCTTATAATCCGCATTCCGCAGGTGGAGCGAATGCCAGGTGTTAGTGAAGGAATCCCAGATGTCCAACCGGTAGCCGTGAACCAAATCCTCCGCATAGAACGGCCGCTTCATGGATGTGCCGTTGGTTAAGGCCGTGTTGAAATCCTTGTTATCCGTGAAGGATTGCAGTAGGTGCAGCGAGCGATTGTCAGCATAAACCGAAAGACCGCCAGACCGCAGCGAGGAGAGCGTGGTCGTTTCGTCAAACACATCCGGATGGTCAGGGAACGATGGCTGGAGGTGACCATCCTGCCAGATTTCCGCCAGCATGATAGTTTTATGCATACCGCTTTCCACATCCACCTGCGCCAGGCCATAGCGAGTTGGGTCCAGGTTCACCAGCCCGAAGATCTCAAGCTCCTGGCGGGGCAGTTCTTTATCCAGAATCCCGGGGGCTGTCGTGAAGATCTTCGACTCGTTTGCTCCGCTACCGACGGTAAAATAGAGATAAGCCGTTTCCAGCGGCGGCTTCTGGTCCGGTACGGCCAGGGTGTCGATTTGCCACTTTTTCTCGGGCAGATCAACGACTGAAATTAGTCCAGTCTCCCCGTCGCCCGTTGGGAGGACAAAATTGACCGGCAAGTCGAAGTCTAGCACCAGGCCCAGCGCATGCAATAGCTCAGGGTAGGAGTTTAACGAGGAGAGCGCCTGGTGAAAATCAATTAACTTGTCAAAATTAGGTGGATTATCATGGATGGGAGCGCCTTGCGGCATATGGGAATAGACGGAAAACCGCTGTGCTACAAACTGACGCAGGTCACGTTGGGTAGCTTTGGACTGGTCGTGGAGAATGCTCAAGGTGCCATCGGGAGCTAACCATTCCGGCTCGTATCCGCTCATTTGGTGGGAGATGCCAAACATTTTCCTGTAATCGTCGCGCAGGTCGTTGCCAGTCCGCTCGTCCCAGTTGACCTCCATGCCCTCGAGCAGCCCTTTGAGTGCTTGTCGCCGGGGATAGCGATCCTTCTCGCCTGCCTGTCCCCCCCGGTCGGGGAGGCCTAGCGTCAGCCCAGCCTCCTGGTAAATGGCTTTAATCGTGCTCAACGCCAGCCGCACTGGGTACGAGAAAATTGTCCGGTCGGTATAGTCCTGGAAGGTATGTGAGCGCACGAATGTGCTCTCATTGAACATAGCTTTCCACAGACGCGGCTCGAGCACTTTCTGCTGGATGGGCATGGTGATCGTCTTGGACCCGATGCGGAAGGTCAATCGGAGGCCCTGATCTTTAAGGATCCCCGTCCAATTCAGCCAGTCGGGAAAGGCATCCAGGGTTGAAGCGCCCTCCAATCGAGGCGAAACGAACACTGATACGCCCGGCCTGACGGGATTCACCTGCACCCCGCGTGGCATCACTGTAAAAAGAACGGTCTGTTGAGCCATGGAATTCTCCTTTACGCAAAAGCCCCGGCATACTCATCCCAGACCTCCTGAGTGGTAAAGCCATCCAGGAAGGACGGGTCGCCGCCTGAGCCACCAAATCGTTTTTCAACTGTGATTTCAACTGAAGTACTGAAGAACAGCACCTCCACCTTGACCGTCAACGTGGCGCGGCCATACGCCGCATTCTTACTAAACTCGTAAGAGAAGCCTAGATAAAATTCCAGCGAGAGCGAGATCAATCCCAGGACTGACAGCTCGCCGCCCATGCGGAAGTATCCTGTCAGGGTCGCCGCGTCCACCTCGTTGCCCTCGATGGTCTTGCGTTCCATCTTGAAGTAAATACCGGCTGCCATGTGCACGCCGCCGCTGGCGACCCCCAGGTCTACTGAGGCGCTTGCGCCGAATTCAAGCGCGGCTTCGAGCATCTTGACACCCAACGTATCGACCTGGAGGTGGAAGAAGCCCCCGCCGCCAAAGAACATCACAGTCAGGTTGAAGGGGTGCTCGCGGCTGGAGAAACCAAAGTCAAAGGTTGGGCGGCCATCCAGGAAGGGCAACTCCAGGAACGCAGAGAGCGTCACTTCACTCAGTGAAAATACAGCCACCGATATCGACGGCAGGCCGATATTGAACCCGGCCTTCACCCTGGTGAGATTGATATCTAGGCTGGGGCCATCTCCGAACAGCTTTGGCGGGATCACTTTGCGCAGCTCTTCGACGAACTGCAAGTCGTCGATAAAACGGACGGGCGTGTCGTGATCAAGATCGACATTGACATCGAGCTTTTTGCTGGTCTCGGTGTGGAAACTGAACTCGTTGAACAACACCTCAACCACGTGCAGCAACTCGATGGTGAAATTCGTTAGCGAGCCATCCAGCTTCATAAAGCCGGGGTCCGCAACTGCCGGCGGTGGAAGCTCGATAATCTTCTCCATGCGGCCATGGACAACCAGTTTTCCATCCACACCTTTTTTCTTGGGGTGGAAACTGACGATCACCAGGCTAAAGCCCTCCGGTTTGAGCTCAGGTGTCCAATCCAGGGTAGCGATCAGTTTTAGTTTTTGAGCCGGCGGGGGAACAGGCACCTCTTCTTTTTTCAGCTGAATCTTGGGCGCTCCAGCGCTCATCGTCGATGACCAGAGCAAGTCGCCCAGGCTCAAGGTACCAAATAATTTGGCCGCGTCTTTTACCAGCGCGTCGCCAAAGAAATCGGAAGGGTCGAAGATATCATTAGCCGCAGACGCCAGGTCCCCGGCCAGCGGGCCGAGCGTGCTGGTCAATCCCGAAATTGCCAGGTTAGGCGTGGCAAATCCGCCCGCCTGGTCCGCACTAAAAGCGGAGAGTAGCTTATCCGGGCCAATCTGTCCCGGCAGGACCTCTTTGACAATGGTGGCGAACAGGTCGGTAGTGTTGTTGGCCGCCTGTTTTAGGTAAGGCTCGTAATAGCCGATGGTTGTTTCAGCCGGCCGCCCTAGCATAGCTTCCACGGCGGGGAGTTTTACGCTGGCTTTCAACAGCTTGGGCAGGAAACCGCCGAATTTCTTTCCGGGTGGCGCGTCATGCGTCTGGAAGTACAGAGCGTTGGTCGTCAGGGTGGTGTTCTCATTACTAGCCTCGGCGGGGGCATAGCTAACTTTCTGGCCTAACACCAGGCAGGCGCGTTCTTCGCCACTCTTCTGGTAACGGTCATATACTGCTGCGCGCCCAGTCTTGGGCCCCGGATCGCTGGCATTGGTGAATTCTTCGCCAAAGGGGATGAAAATCAGTGAGGTTGTGAAATTGACCAAATTTCCGGCGATATCTTCGGCAATGCAATGGAATTTGAAGTCATCCTCTGGGTCGGCGCCGGTGCCCAGACGGACCCAGAAAGAATAGGCGGATCCAGGGATGAGGGCACCATTTTTCGGGTCGGCGATGTCTGGGGTCACCAGGTCGGTCAGGCGGATGCTGCGTAACGGCAGGCCGCGCCCGCCATCTTCCAACTGTTGGTGCACTTCGGGCGTCATGTAATCCCGCAGCGGCTGCCGGACGACAATAAACTGGCGTTGGATCAGGTAAGCCAGCGGAGCCGTGGTGCCATCCGGCATCGGCACATCGCGAATCTTACGTTCAGTGACCTTGATCAACGCTGCACGGTGACCAAACGGGTACAGGTGACCTTCATAGACAATGCGCACGTAGTGGTCGCGGCCCAGGGTGGCGATATGCGTCCATTCCGAGAGGTTCAGCAGGCTACCTTTTTCCCCACGCGGTTGGGGCCAGATGATGCTGCCGATGACGTTGGTATAGAGCGGTAAGGTGTCTTCCAACCCGTCAGTTAAAGGCGATAGGATTTTACCTTCTGCGAAATTGGCAGTATCTTCTCCAGGCTTGAAAAGGTTTTCGGGCAGCGGAAGGAAATTCGGTGGAACATCGGCGCGTTTGGCTCGCCGTTGTTGGCCAACCCTCGGAGCTTGCTGAAGGAGAGTCAGGTCATGCAAGTAACTGCTCCAGAGTGTCCGGTAGATCGGTGTGACAAAAGGAAAGGGGCGGAAGGGCACAGGCGGGTCCCACTCGCCGCGCGATTTTAACCAACCTCCCAGCGGCGAGAGCATCAGCTTCTCTGCCCAGAATGGGCGCGGCTCGTAGCTGCGGTAATCCTCGATATCCCGGATATATCCATGAAAGCCAGAAGTCAACACCACGATCTCATGGCGGTCGCTGGCGGTCATCGGTGTGAGCACACCGGGCCAGTCCTGATCAGGAGCGGCAAAGACCGGCGGATCAGTCATTTTTAGCTTATCAAAATTGAAGTCAGGGGACCAGATGGCGCGTAATGGCGCCGGATTGGAGCGAGTCAGCTCGCTAACCTTACCATCAGTTGCCCGCTTGACCAGGCGAGTGTGCCATAGCTCCGCGAACCCGCGATGCGTCACCGGGTTAAGCGCATTGCGCCAGGCAACGTTCTGGTTCGGTGATATCACCAGGCGGTAAGGCAGTTCAATCGCGGTTTCCGTCGGGAGAGGCTCCTGGATACTCGGCGCCTGTTGGGCTTCCTGGGAGCTTGGCTCCGGTGGAACCCCTGCCAGCGGCGAAACCACCAGGTCTAGGTCTTCCCAGTCGAGCAGCCCGGCCGTGGTATACGGAATACGCTGGTCCGAATCTTCAGGAATACGAAAAACCAACCGCGAAGGGCCGCCAATTCGAGCTTGCGCGGGGAGACTCGGAGGCGTTTCTGGCGGAACCTCGGTGTTGTAGGGTTTACCTTCATCCCCGGTCTTTATCGAAGGTGAAGATTCATACACAGCCTGTTCCACGACCGTCTGAGGTGGAAAATGAACAATCAGGTATCCAGGCTTTTTGGGATTATCCAGGATAAGTGCCGGATCGTTGTGTCGCGAGATATCCAAGCGCAGGTTATCCGTTTCGATCTGCAAATTTAGCAAATCGTCTGGACGCAGCAGGTTACGAGTTAGCTTCATGAGTGAACCTCCTCGAGGACGCAGGGCTGGTAGAGCCAGGAAAATATTCAAATAATATTAATTATTATTGATATTTTATATTATAGCACGCGCGGGGAGAATGTCAATAGGCAAAATTTGCCGATTAATGGAAGGATTGTGGAAGGCGCCTCAAACTTCCACGACTGCCACTTGCCCCTGGTCATCAAGGAAGCATAGCTTAGCTCGCACGGGCTGCTTCATTTGCAATTGGGCAACCTGCGCGTAACGTTGTACCTGATCCGTGTAGTATTGCGCTAGCTTTGCTTTTTCCGCAAGCGACCCGATCGAATCGGTTTTGAAGTCCAAAAGGTGCCAACCGCCGGCATTCCTGTAAAGTAGGTCGATAACCCTATTTTCCAGCTTGCCCCCAAGGTTGATTGTATATGGCAACTCTGAGTAGCGCTCTAGGGCGCCATTAATCTCCTCCCACAGCGGATGCTGGCGCAGGCGTGCCAATAATTCAGTTGCACGAGTAATCACGGCCTGCCGTAGTTCATCGCTTACCAAACCGGCGCGGTAGATTTCCATCTCAAGAAGCGCTGTTAAACCTGGATCTCCAGGGAAGAGCCAGCGTTGAATAGCTTTGTGCACGATGCTGCCGAGTATATCTCCAGAGAGCTTTTCATCCATTTGAAAGACTTGCCAGGATTGCCTCTCGGCCAATAAGTCTAGCTCGTCCTCGGGCTCAGCTTGCCCAAAACCTTCAATTGGGTGGTAAAGAGGTGATAATTCGGTTCCTATTTGAGCTTCTGGCACCAAAGTTTGATTGGAGTCGTAAACCAAAGGAGGCACGGTTTGCGTAAACCAGACGCGCAATGGGTAATTATGCAATGTAGAAGTCACGAAGGGTTGATCAAAGTTTCTCAAGTATTTCCGCGATGGGTTGCCGGCAGCTTCATCTAAAGCTTTAGCCCAACCTCCCAATGTAAGTTCACCTTTATCTTTAATAGTGGCATGACCGCTTATTATCAATTTATGCTGTGCACGCGTGAGCGCGACATAAAGCAGGCGTAGTTCCTCTGAGCTGTTCTGGTCTTTATCAAGCTCCTTTGCCATGGTATAAAGCATCGGCGCAGGGTCGAGTTTAAAAGTCACTCCAAGTTCATTCGAGAGATAGACCAGCTCACTTGACGACCGCACCTCCCTACCGGAGTCCGCAAGGACAACAATGGGAAATTCCAACCCCTTGGCTTTATGGATAGTCATCAGGCGGATAGAGCCATCGGCTTCCGCAGGCGCTTCGCCTTCCCGTGCGCCGACGTCGTTTAGAGTCGTCAACATTTCCAAGAAATCCCGCACGTTGACTGCTTGGCTCGTCTGGGTATCGATCAATAACTTGTCCACATTGCGCCAGAGGCGGCCGCCAGTGGCGCTGGCTTTCTTCTCCTTAGCTTCCACATCAGCAGTGGCAAGGATAGCGCGATAGTCCGTCTCATCCACAACCTTCTGGAGCAGCTCTGCAACGGGGATCCGATCCACCATAGGCAAAAGTGCATTGAGAATCTCCAAAGTGCGTCTTGCTCGGGCTTGGTCTTCTCCAGATAGTGCAGAAAGGTCGCCTTGCAAAGCTTCCCAATAAGGCAATCCGGAAAGGCGCAGTAGGTAGAGCGCCCCGTCACTGAGCCCAAAAGCTGGCGAGCGCAGCAACCCTGCAAATGAGAGGTCATCCAATGGATCTGAGAGCGTGCGCAAAATGTTGATCAGGTCACGGATTTCGGGGCGGTCATAAAAGCCCCGTCCAGCCACGGTGACAAATGGAATGCCGGCTTCTTCTAGAGCTTCTTCGTAAGGCGGGAAACCAGTATAGGCACGGAAAAGCAGCACCACATCGTCCCATTTGGTGATCTGCCCATCTTTTTTCAGTTCCAGCAAACGTGACACCAGCGCACGAGCTGCAATCTGCCGAGCAATTCGTGCGTCCGTATCCCCACCAATGATGAATTCCACATAAGGCGGCTGAATGTGTTCCGGCTGCTCTTTTGTATAAGCTACCATGGGTGTGAAGGGCACATAGTACTTACGCGCGGGGTTCTCCTCTGTGCCGATGGCATTGGCCAATAGATCAGCCATTGCGTTGAGGAGCGGCTCGTGCTGCCGGTAGGTGACATCCAGATCAACCAACAGGCCGTTTTCCCTTGCAATTCGCTCTTGTTCTTCTCTAAAAACAGTCACATTCGCCCTGCGGAAACGGTAAATAGACTGGCGCATATCACCAACTAAAAAGAGACATCCACGCTTGCCAGCCAGGGCATTGACAATATCCCGTTGGCGCTGATTGGTGTCTTGGTACTCATCGACCATAACGGCATCCAATTCTTGCTGCCAATGCTGGCGGATATCTTCACGCTTGAGGAGCTGTTGAGCATAATATTCCAGGGCGTCAAAATCCAATGCTTGACGCTTTTGCAACATGTCCTGGTAAGCTTGATGGACGAGGTTAAAGGTATCGCGCAAGAGCGGCAAAAGACTTTCAAAAAGCTCTTCAGCTGCTACCGATGGCTGCGGATCTTTAGGTTCTTTACCTCGTGTCAGAGGATTAATATGTAAATCGAAAAAATCTTGTAAATCATAGATGATCTCTTTTGCAGAGCTCGCCTTTCCAATTTTCTTAAGATAAAAACGTCGTACATTATAAAGATGAGTGGCACAGGCAGCTGGGTTATTTTCTTCTAAAGCAGTTTCTGCCTCGGACCAACAGCGCAGCAATTCAGTTACATTTTCTGCAAGTTTATCCCCAGCGGAACATAATAGTTCACTTGGAGAAATTTCCCGCAACTCGTTGATCAGATCCTGAATAGGAGGTCTGTTCATTCGCTCCTTCAATTCACTTGTTAAGCGAGTGCGATTGTCGATTTCTACGGTTAAAATCTCCTGAGCATCAAAGCGCTTATTCAATAATTCGCTGAACAGCTGCTTAAGATCTTTTATTTGGATGTTGGCCAGGAGCGGCATGAACTTTTCATCTTCCACAAGTTGATTGAGCGTATCCTCCACAGCCTGCTGTCTCAGCGCTGCCGAGGGTCCTTCATCAAGCACTTCAAAACGCGGATCCAGCCCTGCTTCAGCGGGATGGTTACGCAGGATTTCAGCGCATAAGCTGTGAATGGTGCCAATGCGGGCTGAATTAATTTGCGCGGAAAGTTCACTCCATTTTTGGCGTTCGTCTGGGTCTTGAGCTTGGCGTTCCAGCTCTGCTAAGCTTTCGCGCACCTTGGAGCGCATCTGCATGGCAGCCTTATCAGTGAATGTGACGGCGGCAATCCTTCTTGGTTCCACTCCCTCAGCAAGCAGGCAGGTATAGCGCGCGACCAACGTGCGGGTTTTGCCGCTGCCGGCGCCCGCCGTAACGGCCACGTCTTGGCCGCGCGCTTGGGCAGCAGTGCGCTGAGGACCTTTCAAAGAGAAGAAATTCAAAACTCGTTCAGCTATGGATTCATTCATTTTTGTACCCCGCTCGATATCTCCAGCACCATTGGCTGGCTGGGCAATATGATGGGCATACAGTATTATGCGGTTCAGGCATAAAAGAGCCCTCCTGTATTCTAGCGACATACTTAGAAATATAATCTTTTGTCACTTGATAGGCTTTTTCAATGCCTTTGCCGTGTTCGGATTCAAAATTGGACAATTGGAGAGAACTAGCGCAAGCATCATTGATCTTCCAATAGAACCCATCCACGACCTCTCCGAGCTGCAGGGCGTCTTGCGCTGCCATCCCGTAAATCGGCAACTGCAGGCGTAAACCTTTTTGGAGATCGGGCCTTCCGAGATGAGAGCTGCCTGTCTTGTAATCGATGACGCGGATCTCACCATTCGGGTTCCTGTCAACTCGGTCGATGACACCGTGCAGGCGAATTTTTCCTCCGCTAAGCTTAAGTTCCAGGTGGGGAGTGCCCTGAATGCCGAATTTCTTTTCGAACGCGATGGGTTGCCAAGCGCCGCGCTCTGCTTCTAATGCTTGCAAACTCTTCCGCAATTTTTCAAGACGCTGGCTCTTCTCAACTTCCCATAAAGCCGAAGGCCGAAAACCAAACATCTCAGGCGCAGATTCGAAGACCCTTGCAGCTACACTATCCAGGATTTCCAGCGGATCGGTATGGTTTATCATTGATTCGGAATAGACTAACTCCAGGATGCGGTGATAGAGACTCCCGACTTGAGCCGGGTCTAAGCCTGGTTCAAGCGGTTTTGAAATTTCGAGGTTGAGGGCCGAATTGACGAAAAAAAGGTAAGGGCAATTGCCGTAAGCTTCCAACCTCGAAGCGCTCCAGGAATGGCCCGCCGAATAACGTTGGGCGAGACTGGAAGCCTGTTCGAAAAGATCCCCTTCATAAACACCTTCAGCATGCTTGGCCCTGCGTGCATCCAGGATGCGGTGAGCGTTGGCTAGGTTTTGCCAGCGCTGCTGTAGCTCATCATCTTCGGCGTAGATTAGCTGCCTTTGCTGGACTCCCCAAAAAAGGAGCTCTTGGGGCGAGGCTGCCTCTGCTTGAGGACGGCCTTCGAACGACTGAATTTTGATGATAGCTTGCCCTGTAAAAAGCGCCTTTGCCGCTTGCCAATATGGTGAAGGCTCCCAGGCCTCTCCATCTTCTGAGAGGTACGGACGCGTGATGAGCAGGTGGGTATTGGCGCGTGTGAAGGCTTGGTAGAAAGTGCTGGCTTGTTCTCGTTTCAGGCGCGGCTCCAAGCCCAGGTCTTTGCGCAAATCCTCATCCAAAAATGGATCAGGGTTCTCGACGATGGGGAAAAGCCCCTCCGAAAAGCCCAGCAGAGCCACGGCTTGATACCGAGAACCGCGTGCTTCTACCAACTTTCCGATAAACACTGCGTTCTTGCGGGCTTCTGTGGGTTCTTCCAAGTTCACACTATTGAGTGCGCTTTGCAAGTCGGTAATAAACTGGCCGTAATCTACTTCTCTCTCTCCAACAACCTTTTCACTGACAACCAAGGCTCTGAGAGCTTCTCCAAGAGAACTGCAGGCCGCTCGATCGCGTTCAGTGGAGATCAGGTCGTAAAAGCTCATGTTGCTGAGCAAGGTCTCTAGCCATTCCACCCATCTAGCTTGTGAGCGAGGAGATTCAATCCGAGCAAACAAATCCCAAAAACGCTCAAGCCGTTGCTTCAATGCTAGGAGATCAACATTCGCAGTGAGGTCCAGCCTGTAGCGTTCCTCATCCAATGCCTCTGCATAGTCTTGGCGCTTTCTGGCCAGCATTTTCCAGGCTGCGTCCCATTGTTCCTTCCCCGTGACAATGATGGCTTGCCGGCAAACCTTCTCCAGGTTTTCAACATCTTGGTTCTCCAAACCAAATTGGAAGTAGGGAGAGTGCAAAGCGTTGAGTAAGGTTCGGGTAGGATAGTTTTCCAAAGGTAGGGTGAGCAGGTTTAACACCGAAAGGATAGCTGGGGATTCGGATAAGGGATCGCGCTGGGAAAAACGAAGGTTGAGCCCAAACTCATCCGCAGCTGCTCGCAATAGGGGTTGATAAGTATTCAGATCGGCTGTGTAGATTGCGCATCTATTGAGAGGAATGCTCTGGCGCACGTGGAGCTGCTTAATCCAGCGCAAAGCTTCGCGCGCCTCCTCCGATTGGGAACGCGCCTCGAGCATTATCGGCTCTTGCAGCTCGCATTCCTCCACTGCCTCTGGATTTAGTACGTATTTTTCCATATGTAGGATAGGCGTCCCCAAGAGTGCAGGATGATTTACCGTCATAATTTTTGGGGAAAGATCGGCGTCCAGTTCCTGCAGAACTTTTTGCGCGCGGCGATGCACCATGCGCGCGCTCTCGGGCTCTCCTGTGAGGGTGATGATCATTTCATCTGCCTGCTGGCCGAGGAGCTTGAGAAATCTTCTCTGAGCAGCGGTGAATGCTGTGAACCCATCGACGACCACCAGGCTCACATGCGAAGCTGTAGCGGAATTATTTTCCAAAGCCTCAATGGCCAACCAAACCTGACCCTCGCTATCTATCCAGCCGAGGGTGCCAAGGTGGGCGAGAAAACGCTCGTACAAAATGGCTAGCTCATGCCGAGCTGGCGTGGAACCACGCGTGTAGTCCAAAAAGGCCTCGGGCGAGACCAGCGCGCTGCGCAATTCTGCAAAAGAATCTTTGAGAACCGAGAAAAAGCCAAGCTTATCCTTGATGGCATCATAATGCGTAAGGTCGCCCGAGGTAGAAACTTCCCGCACTGTCTCTTGAATCAGACGGTGCGAAAGCGCCTGGGAAATCACGGGTACAAAACGCCCGTTTTCCTCCAGGATTTCCTGGTAAAAATGGTGGAAAAACCCAATCCTGACGCCCATCCCGCCGCCAGACTCGGCTAACCTGGCTCGGAATTGCGCTGCGGTTTGCTGATTGGGCACAAGAACCCACACCTGGGCTAAGGGGTTCTCTTTTTGTGCTGCTCGGATCTGATCAATACAGGTCGCTGTTTTTCCAGTGGCAGCCGGGGCGATGAGCAGTTCAATGGTCATAGAGGGCTCCTTGAGATTTACCAGCTAATATTGTATTTGAGAAATATCGTTTCGACGGCATAATCTTAAAGTAGTAGAAAAGAGGAAATCGGCAAGTGAACATCCCCAAGCATTAATTTAGCAGCCCGTGTAATCTTGCATTTCCAAACTCATGGAATGTTCAGAACAAGATTATACCTCTATATGGACAATTGTGGGGAGGATGAGGAAACGCTTTGGCCTAAAACCGGCGTAGACCAAGTATAGCAAACTAGGTACAACGATAAGCCGTGCCCCTCACCCTCGTAGAACTGGTACAGATGCGGAACTCTCAGCAAAGCGAAAAAAACTCTAGCGAAAGCCCGTAAATCATACTGTTTCCCTGTCCTCAAGCTTACGGAAATGTTTATGTCAGGCAAGCTCATGAGCCGCTGATCAAGTTTGCAGATGTTCGCGCAAATAAGCGCCTACCTTTTCAAAATAAGTATTACTTAATTTCCCAGCATTTGGATGCTTGATTATGAGATAAACTGTATGGGAAGTGATACCTGACAAAAAGCCATCCTGATTCTGGAATTCGACTTCTTTTCCGGCAATAGCTTGCCAAAATGTGCGATATCCTATCCCGTAAAAAATCCCCACTTTAGGTCGGTTCTTTTGGATTCGCTCGCGAATATGCGCGCTACGCTGATGGTAGAATTGCTGGTAATATGTTTCCCGCTTAGCTAAAAAGGGGAGCGTTGACCAATGCGCATAAGCCCACGAACTTGTGCGCGGGGAGGGCAGCGGCAGCAATTCCATCAAGCAAGATTCTTCATTTTTGTGTCCCAAGTAATCCTTTTGATAAGTTCGTAGCTCTTCCAGTCCGTGAGGCTGACCTTTTGCTACCAGTACGATCCTGGCCATCTGCATCCACGTGCGCTGCAGTTTTACTTGCGGGGTGAAGAATTCTGGCATCCCGAGCAACAGGTGGAAATCCCGCAAGTCGGCAAGTTCTGGTTTGCCGAGCTGTTCCCAAGCTATAAGCCTGGCCCGTATTTCTTTCAGGCTGTTTCCACCCCCTTCTTCCATACCAATAAACCAGAACCTGCTCGCCAAATTTCCATATCCGTAAAAGGTTTTTATGAATTGGCGAAGGTTATCATCATTCAACGTTTCCATAAAAATAAGCCTGTTTTTTGGTTTACAGCTGTTATAATCCTTATTTAGGAAAACACCTTACGCAGAGATGGTGTAAACTTGGCGGATGAAAAAGGGCAAAATACTTGATATATACAGCGACCACCTGATTAGCGCCTTTAGGCAAACCACAGCGACTGGGCTGGCGTCATTGCTGGAATGTGAAATCAGCCACGACCAAACCCAGCATTGGCTGGCAGGCGAAAAACAAACCTCGGCCGACCTGTGGAGGGTTGCGAAGCCACATGTTCGCAAAATCGAAGATGAAAACGGTGTCATGATTGTGGATGACAGCATTGCCGAAAAGCCATACACCGATGAAAACGACATCATTTGCTGGCACTACGATCATTTCCAACAGCGGAATGTCAAAAGCATCAACTTTGTCACCTGTCTGTATCACAATCATGGTATCTCGCTGCCCGTTGGCGTTGAATTGGTTCAGAAGACATAGCAGTATCTTGACCCGAAGAGCGGGAAGGAAAAACGTCGTTCAACCAAAACCAAGGACCAGATGTACCGTGATTTGATGCAACAGGTAGTGAATAACCGGATTCCGTTCAAATATGCGCTCAATGACATCTGGTTTGCCTCGGCAGAAAACATGGATTTTGTCAAAGGCACACTCAAGAAGGAGTTTATGATGCCGCTCAAAGGCAATCGCAAAGTTGCCACGAGTGCGGAAGCCAAGCAACAAGGATATTATCAGAGAGTGGACGCGCTCGAACTGAAAGCACTGAAACCTGTCACGATATACCTCGAAGGTGTGGAGTTTGCACTCCTTCTGGTCCAACAAGTCTACACAAACGACGATGGTTCGACAGGCATTCTGTACCTGGTGACCAGCGATACCGCCTTGGATGGTAATGGGATGACCGCAATCTATCAAAAACGATGGAACGTGGAACCCTACCACAAATCGCTCAAGAAAGATGCTTCCATGGAGAAATCACCGACCCAAACGGTGACGACTCAGACGAACCATTTCTTTGCAGCGTTGTGCGGTTACATCAAACTTGAACTGCTCAAAAACGAAACCAAACTCAACCACTTTGCTCTCAAATCAAAACTGTATTTGCATGCTCTCGATGCTGCTTACACCAAATTGCAGGAGTTCAACCCTGTCAGCTTGACTGCGTAAGGTGAGTTATGAAACTTCAATTTACAAATGGTTACCGTCCTCGCTTTGACCATATATCACGGATTCTTCAATATCTTCTCACTCAAGGTGACAAGAAAAAAATCTCTCGGCAGGAGATTGTCTCAGCTTTAGGCATTCCCGAAAATCAAGTTGAGAACTTAACCAGCATGATGACCGGTTTTGGGCTAGTGCGTCCCAGAATAACTACTCTTACTCCTTTCGGGAGAGCTGTCATAAAATCCGATCCGTACTTTGAAAAAATCGAAACCCTTTGGATTCTTCACTTCGTCGTATCCAGTAATCCAGAATGGGTCGTTTGGTATCGCGTCATTAACACGGTGCTTTCATCCCAGGATCATTATTCAGTAGAGCAAGTTAGCAATCGATACTTTTCTGATCTTGCCATTCATTTTTCTGAGAGGACGATTTCCGAAAAACTACCCAAAGAAGTTGGAGCAGTTTTCGCTGCTTATTCACGTAGCGAGTTGTTACATTTGGGAATTCTTGAGGTAGAAGGTACTGGCAATTTTATAAAATCCAACCCTGTCGAGATTCCAGACCTAGCGTTTCTTTTCTGTTTATTATATTATCGGGATGAGTATTCACCTGGATCTTCAGCCATCAATACAGAGGATGCTTGCCTGGCAGAATACAGTCCGGGTAGGGTACTTAATTTACCGGAA
>Ga0116144_10002887_pt1 | contig 17853 bp, 17 predicted proteins | sample AD_UKC035_MetaG_FD_89746 | JGI IMG/M metagenome (GOLD analysis project Ga0116144, IMG submission 89746) | Active sludge microbial communities of municipal wastewater-treating anaerobic digesters from USA - AD_UKC035_MetaG | ecosystem: Engineered > Bioreactor > Anaerobic > Digestate | place: USA...
ACCGGATTGAATGGCGGGATTTGAAGCCATAATTGAACCCATAATTGAGCCCAGATCGGAATATCTATCGGATGGCAAACGGTGCATCACCAGGGCTTTTTGGGTTTTTCGCCACTCAGATGGCGGAGCGTGTTCCGGATTCCGGGACCATGATGGTCGGAATCCTGGCGGTTCCTGTTTCTGTACCTGTTTCTGGGTCAGGTCTTTATCCTTGTCAGTATTGGTGCGGCCACCAACTGGCAGCTTGTGGCTATCAACGGACTTTATGGGGAGTGTGGGCGGGCGGGTTAAAAAATTCATCCCCATCAAAATGGGGATGAAAAGGTGGGCGCGGAGGGGCTCGAACCCACGAACCTCACGGATGTGAACCGTGCGCTCTAACCAACTGAGCTACGCGCCCGAACGGCCTGATTATAGCAGAAGGCGCATTCATTGACAAGGATTGGACGTTTTTTGAGTATAATGAAGGCCATGGAAAACTATAATTTTTCTTACGTCATTCCCATCCGTTACAGCGATCTTGACCCTCAATGGCATGTAAATAACGCCCGCTTTCTCAGCTTTATTGAGCAGGCCCGTTATGCCTATTTGATTGAATTGGGCCTTTGGGATGGTGTGGACTTTTTCAACCTGGGTCTGATTGTCGCGGACATTCATATGGCTTACCTGGCTCCGATTGCGCTGGGGCAGACCGTGCGGGTTTACATCCGGGCTGACCGGTTAGGTAACAAGAGCCTGACGTTTGCCTATGAGATTCGAGACGAGGAAACCGGCTTGCTGCATGCCCGTGCTGAAACAGTCATGGTCGCATATGATTATCACACCCATCAGAGCATCCCGCTGCCACAGGCGTGGCGTGAACGCATTAATGCCCACGAAGCCGGACAGGGCGCCTGAATTTTTTATATTTCCTCAGGAGTTGTACCGTGATTCCCTCAATTAATACCGAACACCTGCTTTCATTTCTTGCCGACCTGTTGAATACACCCAGCCCCACGGGTTTCGCCGAGGCTGGTATAGAATTGACTGAAAAAACTTTACGTGCATATCCAGCTCTGACTTTTACCCGCACCCGGAAGGGGGCCCTGGTGGCCCGCTGGCCGGGCCAGGCAGATGACGCTCCCCGATGCCTGACCGCACATGTGGACACCCTGGGGGCCATGGTTAAGGAAGTAAAACCCAATGGACGTCTTAAATTGACAAAAATTGGCGGCTACGCCTGGAACACAGTTGAAGGTGAAGGTTGCACGATTTTTACCGCGGACGGTCGCCGTGTGCGCGGCTCACTGCTTCTGGCCAAGGCTTCCACTCATGTCCATGGGGCCGAGATCAATGACGCCAAGCGCAGCGACGAAGCGATGGAAGTGCGCTTGGATGAGTTGACGTCTAATGCTGATCAAACCCGTTCTCTGGGGATCCAGGTGGGGGATTATGTTGCCTTTGATCCCCGGGTTGAAATTACCAATGGATTTGTGCGGTCTCGACATCTTGATGACAAGGCTTGCGTGGCTTGTATTGTGGCTGCCGTTGCAGCCATGACAGCTGCAGAGTTGAGCCCGCGCCAGACGACCTACCTGCATATCAGCAACTATGAAGAAGTTGGCCATGGTGCCTCAGCAGGCATTCCGGCTGAGGTCACGGAGCTGGTTTCGGTGGATATGGCTGCTGTTGGTGAAGGACAGACATCCGATGAATTTCACACCTCCATCTGTGTGAAAGATTCCAGCGGCCCATATCATCATGGGCTGAGCAATCATCTGCGCCGCCTGGCCGACCAATATGAGATTCCATATAAAGCGGATATTTATCCCTACTACAGTTCTGATGGCGCCGCCTTCTGGCGATCGGGTGGGGATGTGGCCGTGGCTTTGATTGGCCCAGGCGTGGATGCTTCACATAATTATGAACGCACTCATACAGAGGCGTTGCTGGCTACCACCAACTGGCTGCTGGCCTATCTGCTCAATTGACTTTAACGCGCAACCCGATGTGACGACCAAGAACACAATGTGACGACCAAGAACACAATGTGACGGCCTTAGCGTGTTTATTGTGTTCTTTCCAGCACCCGGTCTTGAAATTTAAGAAACGCCGGCCGTAGTTCGGGATGTTGTGCTTGTGTTTCAAGTTGCCTGAGAAGACTTTTGATTTCAGCCCGCCAGCGGGGTCTGTCGACCCCGAGTGAGGCTGCACAACACAGTTCCAATCCCCTTAAGTGGACCCAGGGATTTTTACTCTCAATCCCCCGACTTATGGCTGCATTGCCAATGGCCTGCACTGTATCAAGATCTCCTTGTTGCAATGCAAGCAGGGCGCGGATCTGATCGGGTGTGATGGGCATCACCACCAACCCACGTTCACTCAGCGATTCAGTGGCGGCAGCCATGTAATGTGCTGCCGTTTCATGGTCTCCAGCCAAAGTGTGCTGATATGCCAAAGCCAGTTCAGCCTCGATTTTAAAAATACATAATTCCTGGGCCTGAGATTCGGCGATAATCCGATCCAGGAAATGATTACCCAAATCCGAATGTCCCTGCAGGAGCAATGCAACACCCAGATTGAGTAAATTTTCCATGGTGTAGATACCATCCAGGGTGGATCCCAAGCCTTCCTGGTAATACTTCACCGCGGCCGGGTAATCCTCCAATAATCTGAAAATATCGCCGCGTTGCTGATTGGTTAATTTCAAGATGTCAACAAATTCAACCTGATTTATTTCTCTCAACAGTTGCGAAATGGTATCCCAAGCCTCGTCCAATTTTCCCAATTGAATCTGAGCGGATGCCGTAATAAACAGCAGATTTCCAATCAAGCCCAAGTTGTGACTATCCTGGGCCGCAGCCTGAGCAGCCCGGGCAATTTCTATTGCCATGTAATGCTGGCCCATCCGATCCAGGGAGGCAGATAATATGCTGCGTCCGAACAGCGTCGGAACTGAACGGTGCAGTTCCATACTATCATGGATGAGGCTGCGGGCTTCCTGCTCGGCTTTGCGTGGCCAGCCCATACGGACATGGGCGGTTGCCAATCGGATGCGAGCAAACAATCCTGCCGCCCGGGCGCTGACAGCAGGCTCATTGACACTTAATGAGGCCGAGAGTGTCCAGGCTGCCACCGCCTCAGGATACCGCCCCAACTGCCAAAGACACAGTCCCCGACAGCTTTGTGCTGCTACCAGTTCATAAACATCCTGCAGCGGTTCAAGATAGGTCATGGCGCGTTCGATGTTTACCAACCCTTGGGCGGGTTGATGGGTGATGGTGTCTGCATCCGCCGTCAAGCGCAAGGCCGCACCCATCATCCGGGCACTGCTGCGCCGCTCCCCAGCCCTTAACATTTTTTGACAGACTTGCCGTAGCTGATCCACGTCCATGGTATAAAAATAAGTCCCCGCCCACCCGTGCAACAGCTGGTAAACCTGATCGTCCGACAGATCGCTGTCAATCTGCTCCATCAAACGCTCGGCCTGTTTAAATGCAGCTTTTGCCATCTCCCATTGGGAGATCGTGACCGCCTGCGTGCCGTGTTCAAACCAATAATTAAACGCCCTTTTTAGATCACCGGCTTCCTCCCAGTGATGAGCCAGTAATTGCAGGTTGCCGGATTGTGAGCCCGCTTCGCTTTCCAATGCTTGAGCCAGCCGTCGGTGCAGCACCTGCCGCCGGGGTCGTAAAAGCCCCTGCCAGACAGCCTCCTGGGTCTTGTCATGCTCGAAACCATAACCGCCGGCCGGGCGGATTTCGGGCATTTCGCGAATCAGGTGCGCCTGGATAAGCGTTTCCAGGGATTCTGCAGTTGTCTCAAGTGGTAAGCGGGCCACGTTTTTTAACTGATCAAGGGTGAAGTGTTTGCCGATGACAGCGGCTGCTTCCAGAACCTCCCGACTTTGGGGGGATAATTGTCGTACTCGTGCCTGGATTAAGGCCATCAGGCTGCCGGAACTGGGTAATTTATCCGACAGATAGGGGCCGTTCAAATCAATATGCAGATCCAGCAGGGTGTAGAGTAATTCGAGCAGGTAGTAGGGGTTGCCACCGCTATCCATTTTGAGCCGGAAGGCAAGCTGGGGGGAGGCTGGCTGTCCCAGGATGGCCCAGGCCATCTGGGCAACCTCATTGATCGTGAGCGGTTCCATCTCAATGATTGTCGGATTCCGCCGGGGATCTGAGGCGCTGCCCGAGCCTCTAAAAGTCAGATCCCCCTCTTGCGGGCGGGCCGCCAATATCAGGATGCCGTTCTTGTCAAAAAAATGTCGTTCCACCAGGTAGCCCATTGCTTCCCGGGATAATTTATCGCTCCACTGGGCTGCATCCATAAACAAAACAATTCGCTGGCGGCTGGCCAGATAAAGCAGAATCTGATGCAATGCTTCAAACAATTGGGATGGCGCCATCCCAATTGTTTTTTCCTGGTCCACCAGCAGTTCGGGACGCAGGATAGCCAATTCAGGCAGAAAACCTATCAAGGGATAAATCCAGGCGGGATCGAGTGTCTGCCATTCAGATGGTTGAACATGACGTCGCAGTAAATCGATCCAGGGCTGCATTTCCAGGTTTTGTTCCAGGGGATGACATAGGGCCAGCAGCTGCCTTGGGGGCGGAGACAGGCGGCGCACAAACTCATAAACCAGACGACTTTTGCCGGCTCCAGCTTCCCCCATGACCATGACGACACCGCCCCGCTGATAGGCCAGTTTTAGTTTTTCGAGGGCAACTTCCTGGCCAATGAACTGGTTTTGTACTTGAACCAAGCCGGCCCAATTGGGATGCAGTTCCGGCGTTGGCTGGGCCTCAATCGCAAATACCTGCTGCATGACCTCAGTCAATTCATGGGGCAAATAGGTCTCTTCTTCGTCATACTGGATGGCGACATAATTGGCATAATCTGCCGCCTGTCTGATGTTGCCGCTTTGGATCAGACAACGGATCTTGCGTACGTTAAGTTCGGCATCCAATGGGGCAAGGTTTAGACCCAATTGCAGTCGTTCTATGGCCAATTGGAGTTCACCAGTCGCTGCCAGGTGATCGGCCAGTTGTAGAATGGCCATCATGTAGTCATTTTCCAATTCCTGACTGAATTGGGTTAACCAGGAATCCAGGTTGATCCCATCAGGCAGGCGTGCTCCTGCAAGAAATCCGGCGGGTTGCCGCCAGAGGTTGACTGCCCGGTTGAGCCGTTGATAAGAGGCGACAGATAATTGTGGTCGGGCCGTGGCGGTTGCGGAGCGCCCATCGGCATGGATCAGTTGATTGAATTCAAGAACATCTGAATAGACCAGCCTTGAATCGAGCTCAACAGTATCTGAAGTTGTGATGATGGCTGCTGGTAACGGCAGTGCCGAGCGCAGCTTGGTGATGGCTTCACTCAGGCGGCGTCTGGATAGATCATATTCGTCGTCAAAAAACAATTCAATGAGCTTGTCCCGGGTCACTGGGCCAGATTGAGCCGCCAAGTAGAAAAGCAGGCCGCGCGTCTGTTTGCGGGGAATGTCGACAATTTGTTCATGTTGCCGAACGACCGGTGGCCCCAACATCAGGATCGTCAGCAATCCGTCCGGAGACATGGTTTAGTTCCCCTGGGTTTGCCGTGCCAGTTCCACTGCCCGTTGGCGAGCCACGGCCAGTGTTTCCTGCGCCGCTGACCGATTGGCTGCGGTCAGATTGCCCAGCATTTGCGCCAATTCATCCCGCCGGCCGGAATCATTGAGTTCTTCGACTTGTGTCAGAGTGCGTCCTGCCGCCAGCTGCTTGCGTACGCAAAAATGTTGGTCGCCATAAGCCGCCAGTTGGGGCAGGTGGGTGACACACAGCACCTGGTGCTGGCGGCCCAGAAGCCACAACTTTTCACCCACCACCATGCCAATCCGTCCGCCAATTCCCTGGTCAATTTCATCAAAGATCAGTGTGGGCACGGCGTCGGCATCTGTCAGGACCTTTTTCAAGGCCAACATTAATCGGGAAGTTTCACCTCCCGAGGCGATTTTTACCAGGGGTTTTAATCCTTCGCCGGGGTTGGGTGCAATTAAAAATTCACAACGATCCACGCCGTTTTCATCAAAATGCACCGGCTGGCCGGGCTCCATTTCAATGCCATTTGCGTCAGGTTCCATATGTAAATCAACAGAAAATCGCGCCCCGGCCATGTTTAGATCAGCCAGTTCTACTTCAACCGCCTGGCCCAATTTGGCTGCCGCCTGCTGCCGCAGCGTGGAAAGGGTTTGTGCCTGTGTGGCAAGTTGGGTCCGCAGCGCTGACAATTTGCCTTCCAGTTTGACAATGCGCTCGACGGAATGAGTGATTAATTCCAACTGCTGCCGGGCATCCACCGCCCGGGCCAGAATATTTTCAATGCCGCCGCCATATTTTCGCTTCAGATCGTGTATTAATGAAAGCCGTTCTTCCAAGGCTTCCAACCGCCGGGGGTTGGCTTCAATTTGTTCCAAATAGATGCGCAGATTGCGGGCCAGGTCAGCTGCGTTTTCAACCAGCCCAACCGCCTGTTCAAGCATTCCGCTTTGGGTCGGATCCACACGTTCCAGGGTGTGCAGTAGCTGAACCATTTGTCCCAATAGATCTGTGATTGCAGCTGCCTCAGGCCCGCCTTCATCAAGCAGGGTCAGGGCTTGTTGGGCGGCATGGGCCAGATTCTCGGCATTGGCCAACCGGTTCCGTTCCAACCGCAGTTCATCCTCTTCCCCGGCATGCAGATGAGCAGCATCGATCTCTTCGGCCTGATAGGTTAGCATTTCCACCCGCCGGGCAATATCGGCTTCCTGATTCTGCAACCCCGACAACTCCTGTTGCACCAATTTTACGGATTGATAAGTCTGACGGTAGATGCTCAAGGCCGATTCTGTTTCAGCATAGCGATCCAGCAGGGAAAGATGCGCTTTGACGGTCAGCAGTGACAGATGTTCTGACTGGCCATGAATATCCACCAGGTAACTGCCAAGATTACGCAGCAGGCTTAAGTTCACTGTGCGTCCGTTGACCCGGGCAATACTGCGGCCATTGGCGCGCAACTCACGCCCCAAAATGATCTCATTCGGGTCATCGAGCAAGTCTTCAGCTTCCAGCAGGGCAATCATCTCCGGTCGGCTGTATTCCGGCAGCCGGAAGATGGCCTCAATACTGGAGCGTTCGGACCCGCTGCGGATTTGTGAAGCATCTGCCCGCCCGCCAATGACGGCTTCAACGGCATCCAGGATGATGGATTTGCCGGCACCGGTTTCCCCTGTAAATGCTACTAACCCTGAACCCAGAGTGAGTTCCAGATGTTGAATAATGGCAAAATTATCGATCCGCAGTTCTGTCAACATGGCGATTGGATTATTTTCTCCCGGGGAAGCGGGCGTAAACGGTGCTGATAACAATAACCGTGTAAATGCTCTGCCATACCAGCGGGGCAATGACATTCCACAGCCCATATCCCGCATTTAACCAAAGAATGGCCATGATGATATCGTACAGCATCAGGGGTGCGGTTCCCAGCGCCACGCCCAAGACGGTGATTTTATGCAGCGTTGGGCTGCGTCGGTGGCGGGTTGCCCAGCGGATCACCTCCGCAATTGCAACGCCAATGACGGGGGTGACAAACAGAGTAAAAAAGCCAATTAAGGTAACTAAACCGCATACTGCAGCCATGATCGCCCCCAGCACCAAGGCTATGGGATAATCCCAGCTTTTTGTATTATTAAAAATCTTTTGCTGACTGCGAACACATTCCTTGCAGCGGTAGCCCACCGGTGTTTTGATGGCACAGGTACTGCAAATTGGTTTGTCACAACGGTTGCAGCGCAATAACGTTGGCTTTTGGGGGTGATTGGAACAGTAGAGCGTCGGGACGGAGGTCGTATCGGTTGTTTCTGTATTCATAAGGCAATTCCTGCAGTTGGATTTTGTTCCATATACATGGTCAGATTGCGGTAGAAAATGCCTGGGGCCTGGAAACGAACAAACAGGGCGGTGTGTTCATCGGCTTGGGTGTGGATGGCATCCCCATCCTGCAACGGGATGGGAGTCTGGCCGTCCCCGCTGAAGACGGCCTGGGGGGTTTGGCCGTGCACTCGAAAAACCACCTGTGCACCTTCAGCCAGGACGATGGCCCGGTCCATTGAAAGATGCGGAGCAACCGGCACAATCACGATATTACGCGTTTCAGGTGGGAGTATGGGCCCGCCTGCTGCCAATGCATAGGCTGTGGAACCGGTTGCTGACGCTGCAATTAATCCGTCCGCGACGTAACTGGTCAATGGTTCGTGGTCCACCCAGGCACTCACACGAATGGGGCGCACCGCAGCACCACGACAGACCACGACCTCATTCAACAGCAGCCAGTGGGCCAGCATGGTATCCGCGCGCCAGTGTTCAGCCCGCAACATCATGCGACGCTCCAAGCGATAATCCCCTTCCAGCAACCGGGTCAGTCGATCCGGCCACTCTGTCCGGGGAGCTTCAGCTAGAAAGCCGAAATGGCCCAAGTTAATTCCCAGAATGGGGATCCCCGGTTGGGCGCAGAGCCGGCTGGCCCGTAACATGGTGCCGTCTCCACCCAGCGCAATCACCAAGTCAAATTGGCCGGATTGTACCCGCAGTCTGAACTTATCATCTGAAAAGCTGGCGCACGCGCATTCCCGACCGCGCAGTTTTAAAAACTGGCAGATCTGTTCAGCTTCATCAGCGGCTTCGGGCAGTGAAGCATGCATCATCACGGCAATGCGTTGCGGACTAGAATTTGACATGCCAGAATAAATTATACCAACTTAAAAGCGCTGATTACAGGTATTTCGAAATCCGCAGCGTTCGCACCGCACCGGTTCTTCATGGGACCGATCCGGTTCGCCGCGGGCTTCCTGTTGCCGGACCTCTTTCAACAAGGCCAGCAGTTCATTCTCCAGAGCCGAGGTGTAATCAATGGCAAAACTGCGGTTGCGGTAAACCAGAATACCGTAAGGTGGTCGACGCCCGGTTTGGACCTCCACCAGGCGACAATAGGCCACCAGTTGAAGAACGTGCCCGTTGTAGGGGACTGCAGGAGCAAAACGGCTCTTCAATTCCACCGGGATGGTGTTTTCTCCCTGCTGAACAAGATAATCCGGGCGTCCGGTTAATCCGGTACTGGAATCATAAAGGGCCGCCTCAGTTTTCCCCCATACAGCCGGGTCGGTGTAAATGATCCGGCCAACAGGTAAACCGCTTTCCTGGTGTTGTTTCCTCCCCAGCCATAGCAGCAGGAGTGCCCCAACCAGTAGAAGGATAACGAGTAGCGGCATGGTTGGTTACCTGAGCACCTGGTCGGTCAACCAGATAACCAGCACCGCCAGCCCGGCCAACAACAACAACAACCCACCTGCACGCATCAAGCCGGCAGAAAAGGTCCGCCGGCTGTGATGTTGGTGATAACTGCTGCCAATTGTCAGATCGCCCTGGTTGTCTGAGGGAACCCCCTGCAGTTGGTACCACCAGGCTCGCCGGCAGAAGCGATAGGCTCCCAGTTCAGAGGCTCTGATGGCCCGCATGGTCAGCCAGTTGTGCTGCGAGGGACTGCATGGCACTGTGCAGTCGGTCTTCTCGCTGGCTCAGGGTCAAATCAGCCCGTGTTCGTTCCACGATGCCACGCAGCAGATCGGTTTGACGCCGCAGTCCGTTGGTGACGGCATCCGGATAATCCACCGTGATCATCAGGCTGTAGATTTCATCCATCCAGCCAAGCAATCGCTCAGCTTCCGCCGAGTAACCTGATCGTAGAATGTCCAGGCACCGCCGGCGCAGTTCGCCCGGGACCTCGGCCATGCCATTCAGGTAGGTGGCATATTCCACGCCCAATTCCTCTGGCATTGGCAGTGCCCGGTTTTCGATTAATGCGCAGGTGAGGTTGGCCTCGGCAAATTCCTTGATCGCATCCTGCGTATAACCCGCATAATAAAGGTCGGGAAAGATGGCCAGTTCCTCACGCAGACAGGTCACAATTTTGGCCGCTTCATTCAAATGCTGATGGGCTGTATCTGACTCGCCGCGATGTATCGCTCGTATGGATTGCGCGGCATGACGCGTCAATTGCCTGGCCTGCGCCAATGCCCGATCACGGGCTTGGTTTCGACTTTCAAAGACTTGGTGAACATGCTCACTGAGAATTTGCAGGGGTTCCATGCATCCTCATTCCGCCGCTGGCGGGGGGGGCGGGGGTTGGATATTGCGAAAGAGATCGGTGGCCAGTGAATTGTCACCCGGTAGCTTGATCTCGCCAAAGTTGGCTTCGTACCGGGCCAGGTTTTCCGCCAGGGCGCGTAAAAACAGCTTAATGCTGACGGGAGACATGACCAGCCGGGTTGAGACTGTCAAGCTGGTTTGCCCAGGAAGTAAACGGGCGTAGTCAATGACAAACTCAGCCGGGGTATGGCTGATGCGGGCCAGATTGCAGTAAAGTGGCTCCAGATCAGGCGGGATTTCCAGCGTGGGTGGCGTTGTGGGGTGGGTCATGGTGGTTTAGAAGGGGATATCTTCGTCGCCGGCTTCAGGGGTGGCGGGTGCTTCCCCGGGCTCGAATTCACCCTCCGTGCGCGGCGAAAGGAAACGGACCGTATTGGCCGAAATCTCGAAAGATGATCCGGAGCTTCCATCCTGTCGCTTGAAAATTTTCGGGCCACCAGTGGTCGGATCACAAACCAATCGACCTTCCACCAGAACCATTTTCCCCTTCTTTAAATAGGTGTTACAGCTTTCGGCCTGCTTGCCCCAGACAGAGACGCGGAACCAAATGGTTTCTTTAACCCGCTGGCCGCTGGAATCGGTATATTGGCGATCAGTGGCGATTGAAAAACTTGTGACGGCATCCCCGCTGGGTGAATAACGCATTTCGGGGTCACGACCCAGCCGGCCAACGACAAGAACAGTATGAAAACTCATGGTGTCCTCCAAGGTACAGGATATGCAAAGTAAAGGATATGCAAAGTGCGATAAAACTATTTTACCCCGATTCCTGCAAAGTAGACTAAAAAAAACGGGCTTAAAATTTGATGCGGTTTTTGCTCAGGTAGCAAAAACCGCATCCAAAGGCGATAAAAAGGCGGCAAAAGAAATTCTTGTTACGCGATCATTCCGGCATATCGCCCCAGAATTTCCATGATTTTGAACATGCCGCGCACGGCCAGGCGGGTGGGGCGTTCCAACAGGCGACCTTCTTCATCCAGATTACCAACACCATTGCTGATCATGATATTGGCATCATAGGCTATGGTTGGAACCATGCCCATTTGGGACATGGCGTTTTGCAGCAGATGGCTGCCGGCATACATGTCTTCTATGGAGAAGATTGGCAATCCCCAAGCCCCGTTGGCCCATGAATCTGCATAGTTCAACTCGACGGATTGGCAGTTGACGGATTTGTAAATCACCCAGCCGCTGCGCAGGGGTGTGGGAAGCGCTTCAAACTCCTCCAGCACAATTCGGTACAAATCATCCAAAGCCTGGAGGGTGATCTCGGGGTGATCTTTCAAGATTCGCATGGCCGCAATTGCTCCAGCCAGCGCCTCTTTGCCGGGATCAAAACCAACATGGGAAGCCTTGCCGTGCGAGGACAGGGTGCCATACCGGGCCCCATGGATGCCCAGCGCCCGGCGGATCAAAACCATTTCCTCTTCCTTGCCAATGATTAAGCCACAGGTGGGGGCGCCGGAAGCCTTGTCCATGGAATACATCATGACATGCGCCCCGGTTTTGCGAATATCTGTTCCAATGAAGGGCACGCCCCAGGCATTGTCCACGATATAGGGAATGTCGTAATGATTGGCGATTTCCGCCAGACCAATTTGCAGCAGGGGAGCCCCATTGGCATCCTTCTCGCCATAGCCGTAACCCGGGGTATCATAACCCAGGGAAGCAATCCCGGCCATGAGTTCGGGTTGGCGGGCACAAACCTCGGCCACCCGTTCAAGGGTTGCGGCGGCGTCGACGTGCAGCATATTGGGAATGGGGTTGAATTTAATGCCGTGACATTCGTAGGTGGCACCGGCGGGTTTGACGACAACTGTATCCAGGTTGAAGGCGCGCTTACCCTGAACGCCATATTCCCCAGCCGCCTCACCGCGTTCGGCGTTGATTTCCTTGTATTTGGGCGGGAATGGGCGGCCATAAGCGCCTTGATGATGCAGATGGCGTTCATAAAGGGCGAGGTAACGGGCGCGATAGGGATCGCCCCGTCCCAGGGTGGGCGGCATGCACAGGACATCAAAGGCGGTATTCAGAGCGGCTTCACAGGTATTGACCAGGGCGGCATCGTAGCCATCACCATAATGCGACTTCACCAAATCGCGCAGTTGTTCATCCAAAACTGCACTTGGCAGAACCTTGCGGGAAACCTCATTGACTGCTTCTTCAACAGCCCGCGAGAGCAAACCATGGCAACCCGAGACAGCTCCGGTCAATCCCAAGGCGCCTCGAAATTCCGGCAGCAATCCCAAATCTTCAGCCGTTTTGCGGGCTTCGGCATAGATGGCTTGGGTGTTGGCCTGCAGGTGTTTGTATAGTTGATAACGATAGGGCCATTTTGAGGTCACGGGAAAACTCCTTTACTAAAAACGGGAAATGAAAAGTGGTTTTATTCGACAGCCGGGTGGCGCTGTTGATGCGCCAGTCCGACCAGTTGAGCAAAATCTTGGGCAGCCAGATCCGCCGCAACCGAATCCAGGTGCTGACGAGCTGCGGCTTCAGCACCGGCCGGATCCCCTGCCTGCAGGGCCTGCAAAATGGCTGCATGTTCGGTGACGGATTTTTCCAGCCGCCCGGATTGAAATGCCGACAGCAGCCGGTAACGCTGGAGGTGTTCATCCAGGTTTGCCAGAATCTGTGTCAACCAGGTATTGTGTGCCAACGCCAGCAGGAATTCATGAAATTGGCGATTGAGTGCCGAGGCCCGGACGGCATCCCCTGCGGCAGCTGCCTGGGCGTGATCCGTCAACAGGGTGGCGGCTTGCAGCAGCTCTGCCGGGGTCAGGTTGGCAACGGCCTCACGCGCGGCCAATCCTTCCAATGCGGCGCGCACGGCAAAGATTTCAATAACCGTTTGCTGTGATATTGCAGCAACGTTATATCCTTTATAAGGTTGCTTTGAGACAAACCCTTCATTTTCCAGTCTGGCCAGGGCATTACGGACGGGGGTTTTGCTGATCCCCAACTGTCGGGCCAGTTCAGCCTCGATCAGAGGATCGCCTGGCATCAGACCAAAATTGAGAATGGCTGTTTTGAGGGCATCATAAGCCCGCATTTCAAGTGAAATGGGATTATTGAGCGAAGGCAGTGTGGGGGAGGTGGGAGAAACTGTGTTCATTTTGGTATACGGTATACCGTATACCAAAATTATAACCGTGCTTGGGGCCCTTGTCAAGGCCGTCCGGCAATCAAAGTGGTCCCCATTATCCGCTTGACGGCGAGTCAAGGTTATGCTAGTATGGGAAAAACCTTAATAATTAGCCCCGTCATCTGTTTTGCACCCCGGAGGGGGCAAAATTGATTCCATTCAAGGAGAGAAATTCCCATGACCCGTAAAATCCTCATCCCCATGCTGGCTATCATCATTCTGGCACTGGCCCTCAGCAGCTGCAAACTGCCTGCTGCCGCGCCGGCGGGCATCCCCATGACCCCAACGATTGAAATATCATTCCCGACGACAACGGCGCCAAACACCACCCCGGTTGTGCAGTCAGTGCCGACGGTCATCCCCACCCCCACGGTGATGGTTGTCTCAGTAATCACTCCCATCCCGCCGGTGGTGGCGACTCCGGTACCTTATACTTATGTGCAGCCGGCCCGCCCGCAAACCTACACCATTCAAAAAGATGAAAGCCCTTACTGCATTGCGCGGCGTTATGATCTGGATCCCGACAGCTTGTTGGCGCTCAACGGTCTGACCAAGGCTTCAATCGTCCAACCAGGGGATGTCTTGAAGATCCCCCAGACGGGTAATTGGACCGCCGGCGCCCGCTCGCTTGCATCTCATCCCGCCACCTATACGGTCAAATCGGGCGATACGATCTATAGAATCGCCTGCGCTGTCTATGGCGATGTGGATCCGTTGGCAATTGCCGCCGCCAACGGTCTGGCTGCTCCGTATACGCTGTCCGTCGGCCAGGTGCTGCAGATTCCGTGAAGTTTGAAATCCTCCATCGGGATGTTGTCTACCAGGGGCGGGCATTTGATGTTGCCCGCCTCAGGTTGCGTGTTCCGGGTGGCGACCAAAAACATTATGATCTGGTAGAACATCGCGATTCCATATCCATCATCCCATTGGACGGCGATGGGCAGGTCTGGTTTGTGCGTCAGTATCGGGTGGGCGTGGATGGTGAACTGCTGGAATTACCGGCGGGTGTTTTGGAACCGGGGGAGCGCCCCGAATCCGGAGCTGCCAGAGAGGTTCGCGAAGAGGTTGGCATGGCTGCGGCTGAACTACGCTTATTGGGTGGGTTTTATCTTACGCCGGGTTACTGTAACGAATTCCATTCGATTTTCCTGGCCACAGGCTTGTATTCATCACCGCTGGCGGCCGATCCCGATGAGTATTTGCAAATAGAGAAGATATCGGTGGCGAATGCTTATGAGATGGCGGCTCATGGTGAATTCCGCGATGCCAAGACCATGGCGGCTCTATTTCTCCTTAAAACTATCATTCCTGGCTGAATTTTTTCCTGTCTGAAATTCATGTCGTAAATATCAACAATCCGCCCCCGGGTGTTTTTGCCCGGGGGCGGTTTTGTCTGCTTTGCAATTTGGTAAGCTGGTGGGATTAATGAAATATAGCCCCAATTTTCCTTTATAATTTACTAAACACCTGCCAAGGATGATATTCCGTGGAGATTGCCGATGATAAAAATTCTACTGATTGAGGACGTTGTTGATAATATCGAACTGACGCGGAAAATTTTGGTTTCTGCCGGATATGAAGTTGTTCACGCCTCTGAAGCTGAAGCCGGAATGGAACAGGCTGTTTCCGAACAGCCGGATTTGATTTTATTGGATTTGGGCCTGCCGGACTATGATGGGCAGACGGTGGCCGGCTGGCTGAGTGCCGACCCACGTACGGCCGCCATTCCTGTGGTTGCCTACACAGCCTGGCCTGAGGCCACTGCCCGGCAGATGGTCACCAGCTATGGCTGTGTGGGGTATATTCCAAAACCCATCCTTAAGGTGAACGACTTTCTTACCCAGATTGCCTCTTTTTTGCCTTCCCAGCAAGAATATGACCCTTCCCGCTGACCCCCGTATTCAATTGGTCCCGGCCAGCCGGTTCACCGTGGAACAGCTTACCACCTTGTACAATCAGACGCGGGTGGATTATCTGGTACCCATGCCCATGAATGCCGCCCGTCTGGCAGAGTACATCCGCACTTATGATGTCGATCTTGACCATTCCTTGGTAGCCTGTCAGGGTGATGAGGTCCTTGGTCTGGCTATGCTGGGTGTGCGCCGAGACCGAACCTGGATCACCCGGCTGGGGGTTCTGCCCTCAACCCGCCGGCATGGTACCGGCCAGGCCCTGATGGAGGGGTTGTTGGAACAAACCGCCCGATTAAATATCAAGTTCTGCATGCTTGAGGTCATTAAGGATAATACCCCCGCTCACACACTTTTCCGTAAAATGGGGTTCCGGGAAATTGGTGAATTGTTGGTGCTGCGGCGTTCTCCCACGCTGCCCCCACCGGATCCTGTCATTGCGGATGCCCAACCGCTGGATCCCGTGGAGGCACTGGATTTGGTGGGGCGCAATCGGGGAACCCAACCCTGGACCAACCAGTCAGAAACATTAAACAATGCCCGTGATGTCTCCGGACTGAATGTCATGCTGCCGGACGGCAGCCATGGCTGGCTGGTTTATCAACGCCAGAAATTCACCCTGACCCGCTTTGCTTACAAAACAGATGTTGGGGATCCACCAACGGTTGCCATGGCTTTTCTTTCCCATTTGCATTACATGTATCCCCGCCTGGATACCCAACTTGAAAACATTCAGATCAACGATCCGCATCTGCCGGCGCTGTATAAAGCCGGCTATGTGGAGGCATTTCGGCGGATTGAAATGTGGTTTGGTGATCCCCCAAAAAGTTTGTTGTCGTAACATCCCCGATGTTTTCATTTTTGATGGGAGCGGGTTTTGGCCACCCAAATCCAAACCGGCTGGCGCGAAATTCGGGCCCCGTCAGGCTTGAGGAAGCAAAGAACCTGTGGCACTGTACAGCGGTGAATGTGAGTAAGCAAGGTTTAAACCGGCCTGGTTCCTGGTGGTCCTGCCAGACTGAAACCCATCCGCCCATTCGACTTGTCGATTCTAAAATTTGAGTATAATAATTAAGGTGAACTTGGTATGAAAGGTTATCTTTCGGGTGAAAGAATTCCAATACCATTTTTTTTAGATCAGTTCAGAGGAGTTGTGCGTGGATGATCCTCGGCAGCAGCGACAGGAAGATGTGGGGGAGCAGTCTGGCACGTCAGAGGGTGGCTTATTGATGGATGCACATCGTTATGAACATCTGGCGGCACTCGCCACAGAAGGCCTGATGATCCATGAGCAGGGTGTTATTTTGGATGTCAACCTGGCCTTTGCCACAATGGTGGGACAATCAGAACCGGATTCCCTGATTGGTAAAAATGCATTGGATGTCATCCCTTTCACCGTTGAGGGGCGGGAGTGTGTACTTCCTCACCTTCACTCTGGGGCAGTGGAAATTCACGAAACTGAACTTTCCAATCTCGATGGAGCGGTGATCCTGGTGGAAATGAGCTGCAGCGATATCAATTATCGGGGCCGTCCGGCGCGTCTGCTCAGATTACGGGACATCACCTCGAGGAAAAAGATTGAATTTGAAGTAGCTCGCCAATTGGAGCGGCTGAATGTGCTGCATACGGTTGAGCAGGCGATTGCTGGTGCCACAGAGTTGTCCGCGATTTTGGAACTTTTTGTCCAGCAAACCACTGAGCAAATTCATGTAGACGCCTGTGCGATTTTGCTGTACAACCCCCAGACCCATACCCTTGATTTTGCCGCCAAGCGGGGATTTATTACGCATGCCTTGGAATTCACCCATCTGAACATTGGCAGTGGTCTGGCCGGACGGGCCGCCCAGGATCGGCAGGTGGTCTACATCCCCAACCTGGATGATGTGACCGGCAATCCGGTCTTGCTGCGAGCCATTGCCGATGAGCACTTTACTGCATATCTGGGTGTCCCCTTGGTTGCCAAAGACAATTTGCTGGGGGTCATGGAAATTTTTCACCGGACAGAGCTACCCGCCAGTCCGGACTGGGTGAAATTCCTTGAAATTCTGGCCAATGAGGTGGCCATTGCCATCGATAATGCCCGGTTGTTAACCGATGCTCAGCAAAGTTACAAGGAAACCAGTGCACTGTATCAGATCAATAGAAAGTTGATCGCGACCATTGATCCTCAGGAACTCATGGATGAAGTGGTCACCCTGTTGAAATTGAATTTCGGTTATCACTATGTTCAAATATTTGTTGCCGATCCGAAAACCGGAAACATCGTCATGCGCGCCGGCAGCGGTGAAATTGGTGCCCGGCTGAAGGCTGAAGGTTATCACCTATCCCCCGGCGACGGGATTGTGGGCTTTACCGCGGAAACCGGCGGGCCATTCTTTACCAACAGTGTTGAAGATCTGATGGTCTTTATCCGCCCGCCTTACCTGGCCGATACCCGCTCTGAGCTTGCTGTCCCGATCCGCAGCGGCGATAAATTCCTGGGACTGCTGGATATTCACCAGATTGCCCCGATGGTCTTAACGGAACGCGATGTTCAACTTGTCACAGCTGTGGCCGACCAATTGGCTGAGGCATTGCAAAAAGCCGCCCT
>Ga0116144_10002889_pt1 | contig 17842 bp, 13 predicted proteins | sample AD_UKC035_MetaG_FD_89746 | JGI IMG/M metagenome (GOLD analysis project Ga0116144, IMG submission 89746) | Active sludge microbial communities of municipal wastewater-treating anaerobic digesters from USA - AD_UKC035_MetaG | ecosystem: Engineered > Bioreactor > Anaerobic > Digestate | place: USA...
AGTATAAGGATGAATACAGCGGGTCTTTCCTGAGTGAAGAGGACCTGATCCCCTTGCCGGCCGATGAGGACACTCCCTCGATCCTGAGGAATTATTTTTCCAAAAATCCGAGGGCGGTGTGGAAGGAGTGGAGGGTGGAGGCTGGAAATTAGAAGCTCGAAGCTCGAAGCTGGAAGCTCGTAGCTGGTATCTCGTATCTCGTATCTAACCAAACGGAATGATCGGCCTTGGATAGTTTTTACCCGGGGTAAATCCATACTTCAACTGCTCCTCTTTGCTCAGGGATTCCGGGTGGAGTATTTTTGAATCGGGAAGAGGATCCAGTTCTTTTAGCCATTTTCGGATAAAATGACCGGAAGGGTCGTATTTTTTTGCGAGGTAGGCCAGGCTGACTGCCCTTTCTTCCCCGGATTCCGGCATCTGGCCCGCAAGGAATAACCAGTTGACCCAATTGCTGGCGGCGTCGTAATCCACCAGGTTAGCTTCAAACCAGTCGGCTCCCAGTTGCCAGTTGACCTTCAGGGAGGAAACCAGGAAACGGCCTACCGCTTCGCGCAGGGGATGGGGCAGGTAGCCTGTGGCCCTGAGCGCTTTCATGGCCGCATCCACCAGAGGAACGCCGGTCCGGCCCTCTTTCCATAAATTAAAAAGATAGGTTTCATCCCGAACGTGAGGCACCGGCTTTTTCAAGATGCCTCCGCGCTGGAATACCCGGTCCCCGTATTTATTGGTGATCAGGCGGCAGTAATCCCTGCGGACCAGTTCGGTCAACAGGTTTTGCGAAGCTTCCCCGGGGCGGAAAATCGATTCGTAGGATTTTACTTCATGATAAACCATTTTCGGCGAAAGGCATCCCTGGGCCAGCCAGGGCGAAAGGGAAGAGGAAAACAAGGCATTGTTTAAAAAATTGTCTTTCGCCCGGTATCGTTTGAGTCCGCCATCGGACCAGATATATTCCTTCAGTTTACGGATCCCTTCCTTTTCCCCGCCGTTGAACAAAGGTTCCAGGCCCCGTTCCAGGCCCAGTCTGAAATCTTCCGGTTCAGGGATTTCACCCGCATCGGCAGGACGGATTGGAACAGGGGTGGTATCCGGGATATCAAGCATTGGCCTCACCGGGATGACCCGTTCCAATTCCTTCCGGAAGGCCGGAAAATGATCGGGAGTATGCGGGACGGGGAAGGGCAGGTCCTGGGTATAATAAAGCATTTTGCCCCGGGTGCAGCGCATTTCCTGGCCTATGCTCCAGAGATTGCGCTCCAGTTTGTCCTGGACCCGGACTTCGTCGCGGGTCCTTTCCCGGTTGCAATAAACCATGGATGTTTTGAATTCCCCCGCGAGGGAAAAAATGATTTCTTCCGGTTTGCCCACCCGTACAATCAGGTCCCCACCCATATCGCGCCAGGACTGCCGCAGGGCTTTGACCGATTCGACGATAAAGCGGGCCCTCAGCGGATGCATCCTTGGGTGGCCAAACCGGGAAATCCCCTGAAAAATCCTGGCATCAAAAACATAGACGGGAATCACCTGATGTCCAAAACGGGCGGCTTCATGAAGCGCTTCGTTGTCGTGCATCCTCAGGTCCTGGCGGTACCAGAGGATAGACCGGTTTTTCAGGCCGCCCATCCGAAAGAGTTTAAACATCCAGCCATTATCTTTGCAAAAATATACGGTTGATGAATGCAAAACCATTATTGATTATTTCCCTGGCCCTGCTCCTGTTTGCCTGCGCCTCCGGCGGATCCGGAAAAGAAATAGCCGGCGAGGTCAGGATGCTCCACGATTCTCTCATGAAACTGCATGACGAAACCATGGCCAGTCACAGCAGCTGCCTCAGCCTGATCGACGAATTGAAAGACCTCAGCGCGGCGGCCCCTGATGCGGGAAAAGTACAGATTGATTCCGTCCGCACCGAATTGGACTACACGAGCGAGATCATGATGGATTGGATGGCCGCTTACCAGGACCCGGTTACGGAAGATACTGTCGCTGCCGGCTATTTAAAGGAACAAATCAAAGCCGTCCGGGAAATCGCCCGAATCCAGGAACTCAACCTGGGTGCCGCCCGGGTCTTGTTGAAGAAAGAAAACCCCGAATGAAGATCCGGATACTATTCCTGATGGTCCCGGTGCTTTGGTCCTGCATCCACCGGCCCGCCCGGTTGCCCATCCTAGGGGAGATGGACATTTCCGGTGGCGATACGGTTTTTCACCAGATCCCCGATTTTTCCTTCATCAATCAGTATGGAGAAGAATACAACAAGGATTCGATCCGCGGAAAGATTTACGTGAGTGATTTTTTCTTCACCAAATGTCCGACCATCTGTCCCAAAATGGCCCAGCAATTGCTCCGTATTCATGAGCGGTTCGCGGATGATCCGGATTTCAGGATCCTTTCCCATTCCATTGACCCCAAATACGACACCACGGAAGCCCTGCGGAAATATGCAGAAAAGCTGGGGGTCGGTCAAACCAGAACCTGGCATTTTCTGTCCCTTCCCAAGGACCAGATCAATGAGACCGCCCGGCAATACCTGGCCGCTGTGCAGGAAGACTCTACGGCTGCCGGAGGATTTACCCATACCGGGCATTTCCTTTTGGTGGACGGCGAGCGCCACATCCGTTCATTTTGCGATGGCACCAAAGCGGAAGAGGTGGACCGGCTGATGAAAGAAATCTCAATCCTGCTGGATGAAAGGCGCCTGCAATAGCCTTTTATTCGCGTTTCTGCTTTCTGCCGGCTTAGCGGCCTGCGACTTCAGGTCGCAGGGGGAAGTCATCTATCAACATTCCTGCAACTATTGTCATATGGAGGATGGCAACGGGCTGGCCCGGCTGATCCTTCCATTTGAAGAGCATCGTTTTGTTGAGGACCGGCAAATCCTGGTCTGTACCGTGGTCAAAGGCCTGGATCAAGGCGACACCGGCCATTTTATGCCCCGATTTGATAAACTGGACCATGCCCAGCTTGCCAATGTACTGAACTACATCCGCGGTCTGAAGAAGATGCAAGCTCCTCCCTTCACCGACCTGGAGGTGTCGAGGCTGCGGGAGGCTTGCCATTAAAGCGGTCCCGAAGTGCAGCCCGGTGCTCCTGCTGCCCTGAACGCATTATTTATTTTCTTAATTTCACAGACACCCAGGCAGTGATTACTTTTGTGTCGATTCAAAGTACAGAAGAGATGATTACCGCTGCCTCCGTGACCAAATTTGAAAAGATCCCCACACAGATCTACTCCAGCACCAAGGATGGATCCGCCGTCGTGGCCCGTCAGATCGCCGACCTTATCCGTCAAAAGGAAAAAGAAGGCAAACCCTGTGTCCTGGGCCTGGCCACCGGCTCGACCCCGATCTCCCTATACAACGAACTGATCCGCCTCCACCGGGAAGAGAACCTGAGTTTCAGGAACGTGATCTCTTTTAACCTGGATGAATATTATCCCATGCAACCCGATACCCTCCAGAGTTATGTGAGGTTTATGCATGAAAATTTATTCAACCACATCGATATTCCCGCCGCCAACATCCATATTCCCGATGGCCGGGTCCCTAAAGCAAAAATTCCCGAATTCTGCCATGACTACGAAAATAAAATCAGGGAAGCCGGGGGGATAGACCTCCAGGTCCTGGGCATCGGGCGTACGGGTCATATCGGCTTCAATGAACCCGGGGCTGGCATCAATTCGGTCACCCGGCTGATCTCCCTTGATTTTATGACCATCCTCGACGCCGCCAGCGAATTTTTCGGGGAAGAAAACGTGCCGAAGAATGCGATCACCATGGGGGTAAAAACCATCCTCGGCGCCCGGAAAATCATCCTGATGGCCTGGGGGGAGGGAAAAGCCAGGATCGTGCAGCGAGCGATCGAAGGCGACATGGACGACAGCGTTCCTGCCACCTACCTTCAGCATCATCCGGATACGACCTTCATCCTTGACCAGGCGGCCGCTTCGGGGCTTACCCGGATCAAAACCCCCTGGCTGGTGGATACCTGCGCCTGGGACGAGAGCCTGATCAAAAAAGCGGTCATCTGGTTGTCTATCAAACTCGGAAAGCCCATCCTCAAACTCACCAACCGTGACTATGCCGAAGACGGCATGGGGGACATCATCACCGAATTCGGAAATGCCTACAACATCAATATCAGCATCTTCAACAAGCTGCAGCATACCATTACCGGATGGCCTGGAGGCAAGCCCAATGCGGACGATACCAACCGGCCGGAACGTGCGGAGCCCGCGCAGAAGCGGGTGGTCATCTTCAGCCCCCACCCGGACGACGACGTGATTTCCATGGGAGGCACCTTTATCCGCCTCGTCGACCAGGGGCATGAAGTGCACGTCGCCTACCAGACCAGCGGCAACATCGCCGTATTTGATGAAGACGTGATCCGGTTTGCCGATTTTATCCGGGACTTCCACAATACCTTCGGACTGGACGCCAAAGCGGCCGAGGCCATGTACTTCGACATCAAACGGCAACTGGAAAATAAAAAACCGGGTGAAGTCGATTCACGGCCCGTCCAGACCATCAAAGGCCTGATCCGCAGGGCGGAAGCCAAGGCGGGTTGCCGGTACGTCGGCATCCCGGATGAAAATGCCCATTTTCTGGACCTTCCTTTTTACGAGACCGGGCTGGTGAAGAAAAAACCGATCGGGCCGGAAGACATCCGCATCACCAAAGAACTGCTCAACAAAATAAAACCGCACCAGATCTATGCCGCCGGAGACCTCAGCGATCCGCACGGCACTCACCGAGTCTGCCTGCAGGCGGTATTCCAATCCCTTGAAGAACTTAAAAAAGACAAGGTCGACTGGATCGGAGATTGCTGGCTATGGCTTTATCGCGGAGCCTGGCAGGAATGGGAAATTGAAAACATTGATATGGCTGTTCCTATTTCTCCGGAAGAACTCATGCGCAAAAGGAAAGCGATATTCAAACACCAGTCCCAGAAAGACCGGCCCCTGTTCCCGGGTTCGGATGCCCGGGAATTCTGGCAGCGCGCCGAAGACCGCAACCGGGGCACGGCCAATGCCTATAATAAACTAGGTCTTGCTGAATACGAAGCCATTGAGGCCTTCAAAAGATATTATTTCTAGACCATGATAAAAATCCCGGTACGCTTGGCATGGATTGCAGTTTGCCTGCTTCCCATGGTCCTTTCAGCCCAGGTCGCCATCGAACTTACCCCCGGAGTAAAACTCACTTTCCCGGGACCCCCGGAAAAACTGGATACCTTGGGTCAGCAGGTCTATACCTATTCCGATGAAAACGCCTACTATTCCTGCATTATCCAGAAAACAAACATTGATCCGGTAAAACTGGCAAGCCTGGACATCCTCCAGTTTTATTCCGAAATCTATCAGACGGTTCAAAACCCCGCAGACCAATGCAGGCCCATCAGTCAAAAGGAGGTGGTCATCCAGGACACGCGGGGTATGGAATTTTATGCCCAGTGTGCAGAACGCGAGGATGTCCCGGAACTCCGGTACAAAAGGTTGGTCCTGGTCCCGCCTAACCTCTACGTCATTGATTTCTGGACTACCCGTGCCGCCTCCGATCAAGCCGCCGGTAGGAAAAATGCCTTTTTTGAATCCATGATCTTCACACCGCAAGGAGGGCAGGCCGTGATCCCATCCGCCCTGGATAAAACGGAATCCGGCGGTTCCGGCTGGACGCAATACGGGTATTTCCTGGCCGCCATCGCGGTGCTGCTGGTTGCACTGCTGTATTTGAAGAAAAAGCCTAAGAAATAGTTAATAAACCCAGCCCGCACCCATTGCCTGGCTTTATTCTTATTTTTGCCGCGCAAAAGATCATCACCTCTCCAATGAATAAATTTTTATTCTGGTCCGTATTGGGACTTGTTTTTATCAGCTGCCAGCAAAGTCCGCGGGAAATCGTGATTGCGGAAGACCGTAAGTCCAATTACCGGATCATCTTTGCGGAAGAAGCCCCGGACAGCCTGCGTACAGCCATTGAAATACTTCAAAACCACCTTCGGCTGATGACCGGAGCGGATGTGAAAGCCTATTCGGATATCGTTGTTCCGCAGGCCGAAGAAATACTGGTCGGAAAAAGCAAGCGGATGGAAAAATATCTGAATAAGATCCCTCTTGCGGATTTGGGCTCAGGGTATTATGAAGGGGTTCACGACAAAAAATGGATCATCATGGCCAACAGCGCCTCCGCCATCCTGTCCGGGATTTACGATATTGTGGGCAGGCTGGGAAGCGTAAAAGTCAGTCAGGACCTCACCCAGTTTACCCAGGTGCAGCGGTTTACCCGCTCCTCGGATCCTTATATATTCAAACCCACTTTCAGCTACCGGCAGGCGGTGACTCCCCTGGCCAACAACGACCAATATCGGGCATTCAACCAGATCAATATCAACAACACCGATGACTGGGGCACCTGGGCTTATTCCATGGAGCGGATTTTTCCTGCCACCTCCTACTTCAGTTCCAAGCCGCAGTATTTTGCAGAAATCCAGGGAAAACGTTTGCCTGCCCAGGTTAATTTCAGCGACCCGCGCATGAAGGAAGACCTCACCAAAAACCTGGAGGTCTGGACCATGAGCAAGGGCCTGGCTTCCTATTGGTCCATAGGACCCTATTCCAACAGGATCGTCAGCGAAGACGAATTAACCCGCAAGGCCATTGGAGAGACCGGAAGCCCCAGCGGCGCCCTTCTGCAACTCGTCAACGAAATCGCGGCGGAAAATAAAAGCAGGACCTACGCCATTTGGCTGGACGGGCCCTACCGCATTGCGCCGGACAAAATACAACCCCTCAATAATGTCATGGTGGTCCTGGACACCAGGGATGTGGACCATGCGGTCTCCCTGGGCGAAGGGCAGACCAACGAAACGTTCCGACGGGACCTGGCGGCCTGGAAAAGGCAGACCACCAACATCGCCGTGGTCTCCCATCTGACCAACGAGGAGAAATTCATGATGCCTTTCCCCAACCTTTATGCCCTTCAACGCTCCTTGAAATATCTGGATTCGGAAGGGGTGGATAAAATCATTTTCGTGGGGAATTCCTTCATTGGTTCAGCTATGCCCGACCTCAAATTCTATGTAGCCAGCAATCTGGCCTGGAATGTGGACCAACCGGTCGACACCCTGATCAAAAGGTACTGCGATAATAAATATGGAGTGGCTGCAGCTTCCATGTATGCTTATGTACGCGCCCTGGAGACCACGCTGCAATCCACCAAGTCCCGGCTTTATGTGAATGGCAGCCCTTCCGACGGTTTTCGAAGCTGGCTCCAACCCACCAACATCAATCAATTGTACTCGTATTTCAGCGCCACCACCAGTGTGACCGGCAACAACCCGGATTTAAGGGATCTCGTCCTCCTCGAGCGCCTTTCCCTGATTTACACCCAGCTGGAAGTGGCCAAATCAATGGGCACCAATACCTATGGTTATTTTATGAATATCGGCGCCCTGAGCCAATTGATCCGGCAGGAAAATACCATGCGCCAGGAAAAGGCCACCATGGATATCCGTAAAAAAGACTGGGGGACCATACAGGGCATGCGGGACCTGCTCGACCAGTTTGTCAACGACTGTGACCGCATGTCGGTAAGGGTAGTCGATGCAAAGGGAACCACACCCGCACAATACCGCACCCTGGTCCAGAAATATATAGATCAACAAATCCAGACCCATTTCGCCTTTAAGCGGGGCACTTTTACCTTTAATGTTTCTCCTGACCCTTATTTTGCCGATGGGGCCGAAACCATCCTTTACGACGGGGTGGCCGGCCTGGCGGAGAACCCGCAAACCAACTGGATGGGTGTTTCAGGCGGAGCATTTGAAGTTACCTGGACCAACGACAAGGATACCATCCTCAAGTCCCTGACCACCCGTTTTCTTCAGAATACGGAAGTAAGGGCCTGGTTGCCCACTGAGGTAAGCTGCCTGGTTTCTGCCGATGGGACCTCCTTCACCGAAGTAAATACGGTCCGGTTTGGTCCCGAAACCCTGGCAAGGGCCATCCGGCCGGTCACCTTTAATCTGGGCAACCGCAAAATCAAAGCTATAAAGCTCAAAGCTTCCGGGCTCAAAACCTGTCCTCCGGACAATATCCAGTCCGGCCTCCCTGCAGCCCTGGTGGTGGATGAACTGGAAATCCGATGAATCCATGATTGGAACCTGGTGCAGGCGCCCTTTAGGGAGCAGGCTTGCACCCGTTTCAGGGTCTCCGATTAAAGGGGAACTTTAGTTTGTAACTTCGCGGCCATGATCGATCCCAAGCGCCCCTTCCGCCTGACCAAAAAAACCCGTTTTTACCTGCATTCCCTGGTCCGGCACGACCTCAAAGCCAGCATCACCGTATTTTTTGTCGCCCTTCCCCTCTGCCTCGGCATTTCCCTTGCCTCCAATGCGCCTGTTTATTCCGGCCTCATCGCAGGGGTGATCGGGGGCATGGTGGTCACCCTGATCAGTAAATCCGAATTGAGTGTCAGCGGCCCCGCCGCCGGACTGGCAGCCCTTTGCGCGGTGGCCATCACCGATATGGGCAACATCCAATATTTTTTTATTTCGGTCCTCCTGGCCGGTTTTTTCCAATTTGCCCTGGGATTGCTGAAATTGGGGGGCTTCACCCATTTTATTCCTTCCGCGGTGATCAAAGGCATGTTGGTCGCCATAGGGATCCTGCTGATTTCAAAACAGGTCCCCCTGATCATCGGGTACGACAAACCGGATTTCTGGCGTGGAGAATTGTTCAACATCATCACCTTCAATCATGGATTCAGCCATATTGAAAACCTGTACAAGACCTCATCCGCCGGTGTGGTATTGCTGGCCCTCCTTGCCCTGGTCTGCCTGATCCTTTGGAAAAAATACGCTTCAAAAAAATTTGAAGTATTGCCCACCTCCTTTGTGACCGTACTGTTTGGGGTGATCATTTCCCTCCTCTTCGCTTACTGGTTCCCGGCGCTCGCGCTGGAACCCAGTCATTTTGTGCGGGTGCCTCAGGATATTTTTTCTGAAGTGGGATGGCCGGATTTCTCCATCTTGTTTAAATCCGGGGAGATCAGTTCGCTGATCTGGAAAAATGCATTGATCTTCTGTTTTATCGCTTCCCTCGAAACCCTGCTTTCCGTGGCCGCCATTGACAAACTCGATCCTTTCAACCGGATCACCCCGCCAAACCGGGAGCTCATGGCCCAGGGGACCGGTAATTTCCTGAGCGGCCTGCTGGGAGGCTTGCCCATCACCGCGGTGATCGTACGCAGCAGCGCCAATGCGGAAGCAGGCGCAAGGTCCAAAGCATCCTCCTTCCTCCATGGATTTTGGATCCTGCTGGCCATCCTGCTGGCCATACCCCTCCTCAACCGGATCCCCTATGCCGTCCTGGCCATCATCCTGATCCGTACCGGGTACAATCTGGCAAAACCCAAAATGATCCGGGAGGTATATCACCAGGGGCGGGAACAGTTCCTTCCCTTCATCTTCACCATCGTCGCCATCCTCTTCACCGATCTGCTCATCGGGGTGGTCATCGGTATTACCTACGCCATTTATTTCCTGTTTAAACATACCTATCACGCCGGCTTCCAGGTAAAACAATCCAAGGAAGGACATAGCCCAAAATTCACCATCGAACTGGATCAGCACGTCAGTTTCCTCAACAAACGCCGCCTTACTGAAACCCTGGACAAAATTCCCGAATACGCCATCGTGGAAATCAACGGCACCGACAGCGCCTATATCGACCGGGACATCCTGGAAATCGTGCAGGATTTCAGATCCAAAGCCCACCGTAAGCACATCAGCCTGAGCACCGTCCAGGTGCCGGAAGTGAGGACGATTGAATTGCATTAAAGTCCCGGCTCCCATAGTAAAATGTAACTATTATTTCGAGACGCTTCAATCCCTGAAGGTTTATATAACCCAAACCATGCAATAGAATTTCTATTACAAACCGGAATGCCTGCAAATACTGGCACTTCCTCCCATTTTTATCCTCACCATAGGAGTGCCTATGTTTGCGGTAAAAATAGTCCGGGAGCGCCAGTCTTTATTGGCCTTCCGGTTTTCATTACGAAACTCTATTGCATGATTTGGGTTTAAGTCTGGTTCCAGGCGTCGCGTCCGGCAATATACTTGGACTGATGTAGGTACCTATAGATAAAGGAAATCACATGAGTTTGCCTTTCAGGATAATGGGCTTATCCTTTTAGTAAGTTAAAGAGAGCTTCATGAATGAAAAGGTTTTCTTTCCAAACCTGTCTCGTTTTTAAGATGCCAGCGCCTGCCAATTCATTCAGATAACGGGAAGCAGTCGGACGGGACACGTCAAGCTGCTCCATGACCATCTCAATGCGGCAATAAGGCTGGACAAATAGCAACTCCAAAAGGTCTTTGCTGTATATTTTCGGTTTTTCCTTCCTAACTGTTTCCAGTGTGCGATAAAACAGGTTATTGATTTGACGAATTTTCTCAATCGTTTCTCGGGCTGATACTTCTACAGCTTTAGTCATAAAAAGCACCCATTCTCCCCAATTTTCACGGATGCGAACCTCTTGCAGCAGACGGTAGTAGTCTGATTTGTGATCAATGATAAATTTGCTCAAGTAAAGTACTGGCTTTTCCAGCAAGCCTTTCATAATTAAGAAAAGGACATTTAAAATGCGCCCTGTCCTTCCATTGCCATCGTAAAATGGGTGAATGCTTTCAAACTGATAATGCTGCACAGCCAGTTGGATGAAAGGGGAAAGGTTGTCGTCGCTATGGAGGTAATCCTCCAGATTTTTCATTAACCGGAGAATGGTTTCTTGATGATCAGGCGGGGTATAAATGGTTGTTCCGGTCGCCGCATTCTTCAATGCAGTGCCTGGCAAACGGCGAAAGCCTGCGCTGTTTTCTTCCAACACTTGCTGAATTTTGACAATATCATTCGTACTCAAAAAACCTCGTTTCGAAAGTAAGCGATATCCCTCCAACAGGGCTTCCCGGTAACGAAGGACTTCTTTTGTCGAAAGGTCAACGTTTAACCTCTTGATAGAAAGCGCCTGGTAAAGTTTGTCTTGGGTGGTTATAATGTTTTCAATTTCGGAACTGGCGGTGGCTTCTTTCAAAACCACTGCATTCAGCAAAATATCGGGATTGGGCAGGGTGTTCGCTAACCCTTTTAGTTCGCCAATGGCTGCAGCAGTATGAGAAACTTGCCTTAGCACCGGGATTGTTTCGATTTGCGCTCTCGGTGGCGGCAAAAAAGGGAGGTCGTTGAATGGTATTTCAGGTTTCATCATGCCCGAATTTAGGAAACTCTGGTTATATCATATAAAGAAAATCGAAATTACTTTACATGACAACGTTTTCATACTAAGTCTTTTTACATGACCCCGCCTTGAAAGATTGCTCCGAGTCAATCCGGGTCCACATCGATATTAAACCGGGTCGAAGACAGCCCGGGTTGCCTGAGGACTTCATAAATGCTGGTGCGGAGGGAAGATTTTATTTCCTGGATGACTTGGCTGTTTTTCTCCATTTTGATCAGGATGTTCCGAAGGTAATAGTTGCGGAGCCTTTCGATGGACGGGAGCAAAGGGCCGATGACCCGTTCGCCAAAGCGGGACTGCAACTGCTTTGCGAGCATCAGAGAGGCCTGGTCCACCTGCTGGGGCTTTTTATGTTTTATCGTGATTTCAATAAGCCTCATGAAAGGAGGATAACCCAGGGCCTGCCGGTCTTTCAATTCTTTTTCAGCCAGCCCGGTGTAATCATAATTCATGATGTATTTTAATACTTCGTGCCTCAGGTTGTAAGCCTGGAGGATCACCCGTCCCTGCCTTTCTTTCCGGCCGGCCCTCCCCGCCACCTGGGTGAGCAACTGATAAGCCCGTTCATTGGACCGGAAATCCGGGTAATAAAAAATGGAATCAGCCTGCAAAATGCCAACCAGGCCTACGTGATCAAAATCAAGCCCCTTGCTCAGCATCTGGGTACCCACCAGGATGTCAATATTTCTTTCTTCAAACTGATCAAGCAATTCCTGGTAGGAAGCTTTTGACCTCGCCGTGTCCAGATCGAGACGCCGGACCCGGGCATCGGGATATTTTTGTTTAAGTTCATCCTCGATCTTTTCCGTACCAAAACCACGCAGGGCCACGGTGGGTTTTTCACAATCCGGGCAAGTGCTAAACAAAGCCCTCCGGTAACCGCAATAGTGGCAGACCAGCTGGTTGATGTACTTGTGATAGGTGAGGCTGACATCGCAATTGGGGCACATCGCATGCCAATGGCAGTTGGAACAATGCTGCTGGGGGGCATAGCCTCTCCGGTTTTGAAACAGGATGACCTGCTCTTCCTGGCGAAGGGACCGGAGGATGGCATCGTGAAGGGTGTTGCTGATGATGTCCGGCGGATCCTTGCCCTGGTTTTCCCGGTAAAGATCCACCAGTTCAATCTCCGGGAGTTCGACTTCCTGGTATCTTTTTTCCAGGAGGGCATGTCCGTATTTATGCTGCCGGGCATGGTACCAGGATTCAATGGAAGGGGTGGCGCTGCCGAGGATCACTTTGGCCCCGCATTGCACGGCCAGCCATATCGCAAGGTCCCGCGCATGGTATCGCGGGTCCGGGTCGTATTGTTTATAGGAAGGATCGTGTTCCTCGTCCACGACGATCAGTTTTAGATTGGTGAAGGGAAGGAAGATGCCGGACCGGGCGGCCAGGGTGAGCGGGGCACCGTGAAGGACCGCCTGCCAGGTATCCACCCTTTCCCGCTGACTGATCCTCGAATGGTACAGATGCAGATGCGGGCCCAGCGCCTTTTTTAGCCTGGTGATCAGGTGGGTGGTGAGGGCAATCTCAGGCAGCAGGTAAAGCACCTGCCCGCCCTGGCTGACCGTTTTCTCAATAAACTCACTGTACACCCGCGTCTTTCCGCTTCCGGTAACCCCCTGGAGCAGTACGACGTTTTTCATATCGCCGAAAGCGGCGCTGATCTCAAAGGACGCCTTGCTCTGGTCGGCTGTCATATCCGGTAATTCAATCTTCAATTCAGCGGGGAGGCCTCTGGCCGCCGGCCTTTTCTGGAGGATAAAAATGCCTTTCTTCTCCATGGCTTTGAGCACCGGAGTGGTCAGGTTGACATGCCTGGCCAGGTCTTTCCTCAGGATCTCCTGTTTTGGACGGGCATACTGGATGAAGGCAAGCATCACCTGGGTCTGCAGGGCCGATTTAGCCACCAGGTCGAGGGCACCGACCATCCGGTCCGGGTCCCCCTGGAATTTCGGGTCCAGGACAAGGTATTCTTCTTTTTTATCCTGCAGGCCGCTCAGCAATTCTTCTTCGATCAGGATGATCCCTTTGGTGACCAGTTGGTCGATGATTTTATTGATGGACTTTTTCTGAAGGATTTTGCGCATGTCCTCAATGGAAATGGCCTTGTGCAGGGAAAGGGCTTTGGCAATGAGGTATTCCTGATCATCGAGTTCGGAAAGGTCCAGGTCAAAATCGGGATGCAGGACGATCTTGGATTCACTGTCCAGCTTGTAAGCCGCCGGCAGAGCCGCGGCCATCACTTCCCCGATGCCGCAACAATAATAGTTGGCCACCCATTCCCAGGTTTTGAGTTGAAGGTCCGTCACCACCGGGGCCTCGTCCAGGATAGAAAGGATGGATTTGTACCGGGGGGGAATTTCGGCTTCGTGATAGAGGGCGGAAACCACCCCGGCATAAAGCTTGCTTCTGCCAAACTGTACCTCCACCCGGATCCCCGGGCGAATGGTTTCCATAAATTCACGGGGAACATGGTAGGAATAAGGCTTGTCCAGGTTCAAGGGGAGGATGACCCTTGCAAATAAATTGTGTCCGGGTTGGTCCTGTTCCAGATCGTCGGGAAAGAAAGGCATGCCATCTGCAAAATAAAGACTTTGATTTACTTTTACCATTGATGATCTTCCAATTGTTCCTGCTCGGGTGGTTACTCAAACTCGATACTCCAGTGGATGGCGGGTGGTGGGTAGCAGATGGTCCTCACCCGCCAGGCGTGATCCGGCACGGAATTGATAAAAATCAAAGTCTTGAAATGGCTCAACAGCCGCAATATGCCTGTGTGGGCCGGATGAGCCAGGGATACGTCACCAAGGGAAGTTGTGTCCTGATCCGGCCCGGGGTAGCGCTCACAGCGGCACATACCCTGACCAAATTGCACCCCACACTGCCGCTCATGGCCGTTTTTGACAGCATGGAAGTGAAGGTGGATTCCTTCAGGATCCATCCCTGGTATTATGAATTCCCGGAGGCGGATCTGGCCATCCTCTATTTGTCAGTGCCTTTAAACCATATTCCCTTACCCGGCCTCAACCGGAAGAAAAAAGAGACGGGGCAAACAGGCACGACGGTTGGATTCGGCAATTTCAGCGTGGCCAACGACCCCAGTCATATTATAGACGCGGGCAAGCTTAAATCCGCCGGACAAAACATGCTGGACTCCGTAGCCGGCGCTCCCCTGCCTGATAAAAACCGGCCCCAGTTGTTTGCCGATTTCGACCATCCGGAAGACCCCCGGTTCAACCGGAGCGGCACTGCGGAATGCCTCCCCCTGGAGTATGGCCTGGATGGCGGCGACAGCGGCGGCGGACTGTTCATCGTCCACAGGGGCAGGACCCTGCTGGCCGGCATCAACGCCATCCAGAATAAGAACATAGCCGACATCATCCGCACCCGCTCTTTTTATGGAAGTTCGAGCCAATGGGTCAGGATCTCGGTATTCAGGAAATGGATCAGGAGAAATAGTTAGCTAGTTAGTAAGTTGGCTAGTTGGTTAGTTGGCTAGTTGCCTAGTTGCCTAGTTGGCTAGTTGGCTAGTTGGTAAGTTAAGCCATACTGGAAGGAGAAAGGCGAACTGCGAACTTGCTAACTTCCTAACTTACTAACTTACTAACTTGCCAACTAAATGTTGTTCGCCTTTCTGAAAAAGGTTATGACCGGGACACCGATCAGGAAAGATTCCCATTTCATACACCGGCTGAGGTTGTATTTAAAATCGGACTGGCGCAAGGGATTCCGGGAATATAAAATATTCACTCTTCGGGGCCTTAAGGACTTTATCCTGATCAGCATGGGTATTTTTTCCGCGGCCTTTGGCCTTAAAGGATTTTTGCTGACCAATCAATTCATCGATGGCGGGGCCACGGGCATATCCCTGCTCATTTCCAACCTCACCGACATACCCCTCCCCTTGCTGATCCTTACCATCAACATTCCTTTCGTTCTCCTCGGTTTCCGGGTGATCGGACACACTTTCGCCGTCAAGACCGCGCTGGCTATCCTGGGCCTGGCCCTGGTGCTCGGCACCGTCCCTTACCCCGACGTGACCCAGGACCATTTGCTGGTGGCCATATTCGGAGGTTTTTTCCTGGGTGCAGGCATTGGCTTGTCTGTAAGAGGCGGGGCTGTGATCGACGGCACCGAAGTCCTGGCCATTTACCTGAGCCGGAAACTCAGCACGACCATTGGAGACATCATCATCCTCATCAACGTGCTGATCTTTTCCACGGCGGCTTACCTGCTTTCCGTGGAAATCGCCCTTTATTCCCTCATCACTTACCTGGCCGCATCCAAAACCCTTGATTTTTTTGTGGAAGGCCTGGAGGAATACATCGGGGTGACGATTATTTCCACCCGCTCCGAAACGATCCGCAACATGATCGTCAACGAACTGGGCCGCGGATTCACCATCTATCAGGGCAGGAGAGGCTTTGGTAAAAAAGGGGAGATCAAGGACATTGAAATCGTCTATACCGTGGTCACCCGCCTGGAGCTCAACAAACTGAATTCCGAGATCCTGAAAATCGACGATGACGCTTTCATTGTGATGAGCAATGTCAAAGACACCAAAGGCGGAATGATTAAAAAAAGACGATTAAAAAATTAATTCGCCTGCCTGCTTAATCCCTTTCTTATGCTACGCTTATACTTTCCGAAAAGATCCACGGCGGCCCTGCTCCTGGCTTGTAATTTGTTTTATTCATGCAAAACATCCGGACCGGACGCTGACCAGATCGTGGTGCATGCCAAAATATGGTCCGACGGGGGAATCCGTGAATACGATGCCCTCGCATTAAAGGGAGACCGGATCCTGGCCACGGGCCCTACGGAAGAAATGATGAAATACAAATCCGCCGCCACGGAAGTCCTTGACGCAGGCGGACGCCTGTTGTGCCCGGGATTTATCGATGCCCATGTGCATCTCCTGCAGGCCGGATTCAGCCTGAGTTCGGTGCAGTTGCGCGATGCCGGCACTCCCCGGGAATTTATTGCACGAATGGCTGCTTTTGCAAAAACGGTGCCTGCAGGCCAATGGATCACCGGCGGCGACTGGAACCATGAGCTTTGGGGCGGCCAGCTTCCTTCGCGCCACTGGATCGATTCGGTCACCCCGGATCATCTGGTGGCGGTCAACCGGCTGGATGGACATATGATCCTCTGTAACTCGCTGGCTTTGGAACGCGCCGGGATCACCGGGGATGTGAAAGAAGTCGCGGGCGGGGAAATTCCCCGGGATGAAAGGGGCGAAATCCTTGGCATTTTTAAGGACAATGCGGCCGACCTGATCTATGCTAAAATACCGGCCCCCGAGCCTGCCCTGGAGGACCAGGCCCTCCGCAAAGCGATGGAATATGTAGCCTCCTATGGGGTGACCGGGGTCCATCACATGGGCAGCTTCGCCGACCTCGAAGTTTTTCGCCGGAATAAGGATAAACTGATCACCCGTTTCTACGCAGCCACACCCCTGGCCCAGTGGGCGGACCTCAAAACCTATATCGATCAGTATGGGAGGGGTGATTCCATCCTGCACTGGGGCATGCTCAAGGGATTCATGGACGGTTCCCTGGGTTCGCATACGGCGGCCATGTCGGAAGACTTCAGCGACAAGGCGGGAGACAAAGGGTTTTTCGTAAATCCTCCCGATTCGATGGAAGCCTGGATCCTGGCGGCGGACGGGGAAGGCCTGCACATCGGCGTGCACGCGATCGGGGACCGGGCCATCTCGGACCTTATCGACATTTATGAACGCGTCCGGGTAACCCATGGGCCCAAGGACCGGCGGTGGCGCATCGAACATTTCCAGCATCCCGCGGCCAAGGATCTGACCCGCATGCGGGAACTGGATGTCATCGCAAGCATGCAACCCTACCATGCCATCGACGACGGCTGCTGGGCGGAAAAAGTCATCGGCAAGGAACGCATCCAGCTCACTTATGCATTCCGATCTTTGCTGGACGTGAAGGTGAGCCTGGCCTTCGGGAGCGATTGGTTTGTGGCTCCCGCCATTCCGGCTATGGGCATCTATGCCGCCGTCACCCGCCAAACCCTCGATGGAAAAAACCCCGGAGGCTGGGTCCCCCTGCAGAAGATATCGGTCGACGAAGCCCTTTCCGCCTACACTTCGGGTTCCGCCCATGCGGGATTCGAGGACCAGTACACCGGCAGTATCCGGCAAGGCCATCTCGCCGACCTCGTCCTGTTTGAAGACGATATCACCACCCTGCCCCAGGACTCGATCAGGACGGCAAGGGTGGCCTGGACCATGATGGGCGGCAGAATGGTTTATCAGCGAGATGCGAGAAACGAGATGCGAGATGCGAGTAGCGAGATGCGAGAAACGAGATGCGAGTAGCGAGATGCGAGTAACGAGCAGCGAGATGAACTTACAAACTAGCTAACTAGCTAACTAGCTAACTAGCTAACTAGTGCCGTAACAACTAATATTTGCTAATAATTATTAAAGATTGTAATTTGAGATTCGAAATAAATCGCGAATCTCATGGCCAGACCAACCAAAATCCTGCTTCGTAAGCTTACCCAAAAGG
>Ga0116144_10002891_pt1 | contig 17835 bp, 6 predicted proteins | sample AD_UKC035_MetaG_FD_89746 | JGI IMG/M metagenome (GOLD analysis project Ga0116144, IMG submission 89746) | Active sludge microbial communities of municipal wastewater-treating anaerobic digesters from USA - AD_UKC035_MetaG | ecosystem: Engineered > Bioreactor > Anaerobic > Digestate | place: USA...
AATTTTATCTTGCCTAAAGACTTATTTGAAACTGATGGTTATCTTAATTATAATTATGATACAGGTATTTATACTGCCAACAATGGAACTAAATTAAGTAAATATTTAGTTAGATCATATGAAGGTTATTGTGAGAATATATATCCTTATACAGAGCATGCGCTTAAAAGATTTACTGGAATTATAGAAAGCATTATTCCTAAAGAAGATGGAACGATTGAGGTTAATGCAGTTGATTATTCAACGATATTTTTGAATGCGCTTAATTATAACTATCCCGATATAAATTCATATAGAGATTTAGTTTATACCGATAGCAATGAAACTTTGCAAGAGGCTATTTTAAACACAACTCAGAATTATATTATGTTGCCGTCAAATACGGTTCGCGTTGCTGGCGATAAAATAAGAATTGGCTCTGAAATAATGGTTATATTATTGCTTGATACTGTAACCCCAGGCAAAGCATTTGTACAAAGACTTTCTGGTTTATCAACTCATGGAGCTAGTGATAAGATTTATATTGGTGATGGTTTTCTTGTTATGCCAGAGGATGTTTACAACGATAGATTGCTTTCTAAATATGTACCAGCTTACGATAATTGGCTTGTTAAGGACGCTATTCGCGATATATGCATAAAGGCAAGATTCCCTCTTGGCAAACTTATATTTGATTATGTTGGTGAAACTACACTAAGACTTGGCGCTTCTGAGAAATATCCATATATGAAGACAAGGCCAGTTATGGACAGTTATTTAAATACACAGACTGGATTAATTAGACAGACACAAAACTCGTTATATAATAGTGATTCCCAAAAGGGATATATGAAACTCGAAAGAAAGCTATATACAGGATTAGATGATGATGCATTTAGTGAAGCTAAATTTAAATTTGAATTTGGCAAAAACTTATGGGATTGCATATTATCTATTGTTGATGGCTTTGGTTTTAGAGTATATTTTGATGCCGACGGTAATTTGACTATTAAGGGCGTTAGACAATACACTCAAGTAAGACCTATTGAAACGACTCAAGAAACGCAATTAATAGAAAATCACGTTTGGTATTGGAAGAGATGGAATATAAATGCGTTATCTGCTCCTAGGCGTTATACGTTCTCTTTGGCAACAACTGCTTGTGGTATTAAGTTTAGGTTTGTTGCTAATGATACCGCAACTGATTCAATGGTTGTTAAGTTAGTTAAAGACAATGCTGGAACATTTGAACCAATAGGTAGTAATATTACATTGCCAGCATTAAAGCCATATCAATTTTATGAATTAGAGGCATATCTTGCTACGCGCTCAGAAGATGTTTTAACTGCTGGAACCTATGGCGTTGAGTTAGTTAGTACGGTTTCAAATCCAGCTTATTTTAATGGATTTATGTATTTAAATAATTACGATGAAACATCAATATATGACGCTGATGCAACTATTAATGCTAATATTGAAAGTCTTGTTAATTCTATTGTTGATGTTCGTAATCAAATGACAGTAATAGGCCAGCCTAAGTCACAAGTGCCTTTAATCTCAAGAGTTAAAGATATAACATCAATTTGGGGTGGGGCTTATAATATTAAAACAATGACTGAGGATGGAACACCATTTACTAATACTTCTCCGTTTTTAGATGGTCGTTATGATAAATATGAAACACTTAAAACAAATACTGGTTCAGTTATAATAACTGCGTCAACTGGCACTACAATAAAGAAATTAGCAATATATTTAAGCGCTCAAAATACGCCACTTGGAACTACAATCAGTATTTATCAGACAGGCAATTTAGTAACGCCTATTGCAACGCATACAATAGTTGCTAATGATCTTGGCGAGGCTGGGTTGGTATTATGGTTCTCAACTCCTTATAATCAAATTAAAGTTGTTTCTAATATTGATTTAAAGATATCTGAAATCGAAACATACGAAGATGACCCTGCATATAACTTTACTGGGTTTAAAAAAGAAACATTAATTGTTAAGCAAAACATAACAGATAAAGCAACTAATGATTGGCTTGCATATGTTCAATTGGAAATGCATAGGCGTAATATTAAGTCGCTTAACTTTCCCATATTTGGTAATCCAATGCTTGAAACTGGTGACTGTATTTTAGCCAATGCTCCTCAAATAAGCGCTAATTATGATATGAGATTATGGATAACTGGAATATCAACAACAATAAGTAAAATTAATTATACAATGTCATTAAGCCTTGTTGCTCTGCCCCCAGCTCCATCTTATACTCAACCGCCCACGCCAGAGGTTGCAAGTATGAATGATGCTTATGACTTTGCTGTTAATAAATATAAAGTTGGAACTAACGAATTGCTTTATAGTGCTGATTATAAAGACCCTGTTTATTATCAATTTGCTCTTAAAGAAGCAATAACTACCACAACACAAACAACAATTAAAATAGACAATTCTCCGGCTGAATGGCTTGACGGGCTATCGCCATACGATAGATTAATAACTGGCGCTATTGCAGTTATAGGTGGAGAGCATTTAGAGATTGTTAGTAAGGCATTAGAACCTGGCGATGGCACTACGCTTAATGTAGTTGTAGTTAGAGGTAAGGATTATACTACTCCAGCTACCTATGCTTTACCTAATGCGTTATTTCAGAATCAGGTCGTTAAATCATTTACCCCTCCTGATCATTTCTTAACATTTGGTTTTGCTTTACCAGAAGCTAAGAAGGTTCAATTTGTTGTTGGCGTTAAGAGATTAAATCAAGTAGTTGCATATGTAATGGAAGAAAAACATATCCCTGCCGGTGTTTATAAAAGAGAGAATGGCATCAGATGGGACGGTGGAATTAACTTTGCTAAAGTATGGCCAGATACGGTTGATAAGATATATTTAGGGCCACAAGAAAGCTTTAACATGATGTATAACCGTATGTTTAATACATTAGCTAATTCACAGTGGGAAAATCCACTTAATAATTATTATTGGTATAATTTTGACCAAGATAGTTATATGTCTTATGCATACGGACAGGGCGTTGCTGGTACATACGCTGCAACAAGTAATGGATGGAGGAAAACACCTTATCAATGGAATGCACAGATTATTGTTAAGCCTGTTCTTGAAGGATATAATGGCTCAAGGGCATTAGTTCCAGCTATAACTAAAACGGTTGATATACAAGTTGTAGCACCGACATATAAACTTACATGGGGCGATATAACCCCTACAACTGGAACAATATCACAGTTTACAGTAATAACGGCTGGGGTTAAGATATATAAAGACGGTGTTGCCCAAGATTTAAATGACGCTGTTTATTTTGATGTATTTGTGGCAACTGAAAATGGTGGTAATGTTAATAAAATAAATGCGCCTAATGCTGGTGATGATACTGGAAGACGTTGGGTTTCATCAATTGGATTGATAACTTTCTTTACTTGGGATATGACAGATTCACAAGGCAAGTTTGTAACTGCCGGTAATTATAAATTCTGCTTACAGAATGTGTTTGATATATATGGAGAAGGCGTAGAAGTAATTAAAACATCAAGCGGTGTTAATATTATTGACGGCAGTTTAAGAGGGAAAGTTAATAATAATATTAATGTTAGTTCTCCCATTATAAAGGCTGACTATACGCTTGATGGTGGCTGGAGTATTAACCATGCGCTTGATTCTAATTTTCTACAGTCTAAAACTTCATATAATGAATGGCCAGGAAAAGTTATAGGAGAACAAGAAAGACTTAATTTTGTAACTGTTGTTGAAAAAAGAAATGTTTACATGTCTTCTAAGATAGAATCACAGGGTGGACATCAGCTTAATGATGCTTACCTATCAATTAAGTTTGTTAAGCAAAATGTAACTCAAGCATGGACTTGGGATGCTATCACTCGTAAATCGCCTTTTTCATTAGTTACCGAACAAGTTAAAGGCAAAAAAATAAATGCATTAGATGAATATTTCTTTAGTTTTTATTTTAAAGCAACAAAAATAACTGGAGCAACATCATTTACTGTATTTCAATTATGGAATTTATATGCTATCATAGGGTATAAAGATGCAAATGGCGACTTAAAATATTATACAACTCCATTTAGCAATATGCCAGATACAGTTAATGCATGGGATCAAGCCTATGTTCACTTCTCGCCATCAAATATGCCTAATGGTGTTACAATAGAATCTATTGGAATTGAAAGCAGAGCATGTAATGGCGAAGTCGCAGGAATGTTAACGGCTAAATGGGGAACAGACGGGATAACACTTGGCATTGATAGTATTCAGTTCGGATTAGGGTTAACACCTCCGGCAACATATCAAGACCCATCTGGTGGGCCGAGAATAAGTGATTTATTTACAGTTGAAGCATAGAAAGGGTGGTTATAGTGGATTCGAGAAATTTTGTAACTGATATTCCCAATCAAATTAATAAACAGATACAACAGAACACACAGAAATATGACGTTAATACAGTTGGCGTTAGCGAGGTTATATCTGATGGTCTCGACCCTATTACTATAACCGAACTTGGCAATTCACACGATGAGCAAGTAAGGCCCGAAGCTCCAACGATAAGATATTCTAAATCATTTGAAGAAGGCAAGCCAGTTATAATGTTTATGGTTGATTTTAACTGGAAAGATGAACTTGGAAATGATATTGATGCAATAGTTCGCTGTGATATATTCAGAGATAAAGATAATAATGGTTTTTTTGATAGTGATGAAATAATAGGAACCATAGACCTTAAAAAAACTAATGTTTTCTATGATAGAGCTGCGCCTAAAGATGAAACTGTAAGATATAGAGTATTGGCTAAAAATATGACCAATGGTAAACAGAGATGGTCAATTCCTTTAATTATTGATACAAGTGACACTATTATTCCTTATACTCCAGTAGCCCCTATATCTATAACTAATGGTGCATCTACAATAGACGAAAAAGATAACACTGTAACAACAATGCTTAAGATAGAGAAACATGCGTCTGATCGACTTAAGCATATGGAATTATATTTTAAACATAAAGATCAAAGTAACTGGAGTCAGGCAATTATACTTGATGAAAAGACAGAGATTATTATTGAAACTGTTGAAGGCAATCAGACTCAATATTATGTTTATTATTTAACTGGATTGTCTCGTGGACAGATATATAGTGTAAGAGCAAAAGCAATAATGAAAACAGGAGTTAAATCTGAGTATTCAAGTACCCATGATTTTATTGCCGGTGATTTTGTAGCACCAGCCCCACCAAGAGAAGTTAAAGCTGTAAGTATTTGTGATACAACTGCATTGAAGGTTGAAACAACATGGAAAGCTGCATTAGAATTATATGATGCTAAAGATGTTGTTAAATATCAACTATATAGATTAAGATGGGTGCCAGCAGCAGGGGCCTTTTCAGATATGCCTGAATTGGTGACAGAAATAACTATTGATCAAAGTATAGAAAAAGAGCTTTATACATACACTCATACGCTTGATTCATCTGATGAAAACAAGTGGTATGTTTATATGGTTAGATCAGTAGATAGTTTTGATAATTATTCAGCACATGTTTATAGCGAATTAATACAAGCAATAAGAGAAATAGATTCAACAAATATATGGATAGATTGGACTGGAACAGAAGATAATAACTTCCCTATGAGGGTTATTTGGAAATATACAATACCATCGACAGGCTTTGGTCAGTCATATGGTGTTAATTTTATTCGTAACACTGATAATTCAATATTAGCATATTTTAGAGTCGCTGATGATTCAACCAAAAAGATAACATATGAGGGCGAAACTGGTTGTACTTACTTAGATTTAACAATCGATATGTTTAGCGAAGAGGCTGTTAAAGAGTTTTTAGCCATTCCAAACTGGCAAACAAGCGATAACTATGGCGTAAGAATAACAGCGTCATTATTTAATATTGGTGGGCAATATTCAACTAAAGCTATAAGCAACTATGACGGACAAGAAACATTTTTAATTAATCCAAGACCTCTTGCTGTTACAGGATTTACAGCTGCTTATTCTAATGTTGACCATCAGGTTAAATTTAAATGGAATAAAAATACTTTCTCATCGTTGACTGGCTATGTCTTAAAACAGATAACTGGCTCTGATTATACTAATCTAATGGCTCATCAAGCAGACACCGCAGAAGATAGGACTATTAGGCTTGCTGTATGGAATGGTGGTACAATAATAGCTGATGATAAGGTATTAAAAAAAGATGTAACAACTTATAATTATAAATTAACCGAAACTATTAATCCAGCATCACCAACCGAGCTTTTCTTTTTGATAAAACCAGTTGGCAATTTTCTCAATACAGCTAAATATAGCGATTTAAATACTCGCAAAATATATTCAGATGAGGCCGCAGATGCTTCAACTATGTTAAGCTCCATATTGCCAGCGCCAGAAAATTATAGTGCATTACATTATAATACTGAAATGAAAGTTGATTGGACACATGAATATGAATTTAGAAATGATGAAAATGAAATAATATACCCCGAAATAGCAAAAGGAAAACTTAAAGAATTTGTTGTCTATATGTCAACAACTGCATCTGATTTGGCCGTAGATATCCCAAAGGATAAATATAAGGTTTATTCTGGGGTTAAATCTGTAACTGTATTCTCTGATTATCTTAATCCGGCGAATCCAACCACAAGATTAAACATTCAGCGTGGAGTTACTTATTACTTCAAGATAATACCTTTCGATGCTTATGGTTATCGTGGTACTTCTACCCCTGTATTTGCAAGCACATCATTAGCCGTTCCTTCTAATTTGCCACAGCCTCGCATAATAGGCGCAAGTAAACCTAGAATAGTATCTTTGCCCTTTGGTGATGTGTCTTGGGCGCAGAGTGGCACTATTAGCGTTGACGTTTATAATAATAGAAATTTCCAGGTTGAAGTTGGAGATGCTTTGAGTGGTACATTTGTTAAAGATCGTAATGTTGATAGAATTAAATTTTATTGGTTGATAAATAAGACATTCACTTATATATCTGGAATGGATTTATTACTTCCTCTTAGCTCAAACGAGATAAGCCAGCAGATAACAATGAAATCAGTTAGAAAATCATTTGCATTGCCAACAGATAAAACTATATTTAGAATAGTGGCAGTACAAGCCAGAGGCGATGTAGAAGAGGGCAGTTTGACTCAAGCACTGCCAACTAATTATTCCATTATAGACACTCAAGCTCCTTCATTGGATATAACCAAGGTAGTTTATGCAAGTGATGGAACTAATGCTATTAATAAAAATAACTATGTTAATAAAAAGATATTAACGAGTGGAATTGATATCTATTTTAATGCTTATGAGAAAGAACCTAACTCTCAGATACAGAAAGTTGAATACAGTTTAACTGAAGATTCATGGACAACTGCTACTTTAGCTGATGGTAAATTTAACGTAACTAATGCTCAAATAGGCGCTGATACTGACAGCAATAGTAAATATCGTGATATACAGATACTTGTAAGGGCGTATGATAATGCAGATAATACTTGTGATAGAGCAATAGTATTTAGAAAAGATACGGTAGGCCCGTCAGCAAGTGATTTACCAACTGGATTAACTTGGGCTTTTGGCAAGACATTAAAATTATCGTGGACTAATCCAGAGAAACAAGACAGAAATTTATTCGATGGATTAAAATTATTTGTAGGCAGTGTTTTAAATACTGCAAAAGAATATAACCTTGATAGTTCGCCCTTTGAACTTATTCCAGATGGTGCTGTTATAGCGGGGAAAACTGTATACTTATTTTTGGCTGCTACTGATATTGCAGATAATTTAACTTACTTAGATAAATCTGGAGCAATACAACCTAATCAAAGCTCTCCTACGGCGATTGAAATAATAAATGTTCCTCCAGCTGCTCCAGTTGATGTTTTAGTTGAATCACAGGTTGGTGGAGTTAATGTTAATTGGCCATCCGTTACAACTGATGAAGATGGCAATGCGGAAGAAGTAAAGAAATATGTTGTTGAATATAGCCTTGCAGAAAGCTCGCCTACAATTTGGGTTTCTCCGAATGTTGATGAAACATATACGACTAATATTAATATTCCATTGTCTGCAACAGAATTAGATCAATTTACAGCTAATACAGCTTTAAGATTATATGTAAGAGTTAAAGCAGTAGACTATTGGGGAGCTGAAAGTCAATGGTCAATTTATACTAACTCGTATGTAAGACCTAAAAATATAACTGCTGTTGATATGGGCAATAATATCTTCAAATTTAATTTAACATCAGATATGACGTTAACACCGTATGTTGGCGCTGTTCAAACTGGAACAAAAGAACATATATTGGATGCTAATTATCTTGATAGTGAATATGTATCATTTACGATTAATAATACAACTAATAATTATCTTAAAATTGATTTAAATAAGGTTGAATGGATATCAGATATTAAACTTAAATTTAAGCATTCAACAAGCAATGTTAGATTTGTATTTAAGATAGAAGAAGTAACTGCTTCAGGCACTCAAGATATATGGTTACAATCAGCAAGCATAAGTAATCATACATTTAATGAGACTAATGAGATAGTCATAACATCAAGTAAGCCTGATCCAAATAGATATTTTGAATATAGCACGACTGATTCTGGTGTTGGTGATATAGCTTTATTTCATTATGAAAACTTTACAACAAAGAAAGCTATATTGGCTAAATCAATATCAATATATTTTTATAGTGCTAACGCAACAACAGTTAATATGGTTGAATTTCAGCCAGTAATAACAAGCATAGCTAATATATTTTATGGCTCTGAGATTAATCTTGATTATATGGTTTCGATAAGAAGCAAGGCAGATTTAACTAATTATGCTTATTTAGATAAATATGGATTAGGAATATATGGGTCATCAGCACTTAAGGCAACTGTTGGAAGATTTTACAATGGAAGTGCTTATGTATATGGCGCATGGCTAAGTGATAATGTATATATAGGTGGAAGTTCGCCAGCAAACGCAATTATTAAAATAGTATCTGATTTGCCAACAGTATCAGTTGGTGGATTATCAGCGAATAGTACAAGCGCATCTATAAGTGGCAGTGCTGGGACATTTTCTACTGGAAGTGGATTAACAACTACTTATATAAATGCAAATGCAAGTTCAGCAAGCATTGGCAATACTACTGCAAGTCAAATAAACGCAACAAACTCATTAACCGAAATGCAACAAATGAATGATGTTGGATGGGCTAAATTTACTAATGCTTATTTAGCCTTTGGGACAGGTTCTACTTATGGTTCAAATATGAAGGCGGCGTTTGGCAAATTAGCAACTGGCCTTTATGGTTCATGGATGTCTAATGGTGTTTATATAGGTGGAACATCTTACACAAATGCAGATTTAAGGCTAACAGCGGCTGGAAGCGGATTGATAGAGCTTGGGTATATCTCTGCCGATGTTTATAATACTAAAATAACAAGTAGTACAATAGAGATGCAAAGAAAATCAGATGGAACATACTCATTTGTTATAGGCTCTATTGCGGGTGACCCCTATATGGCAATGGGAAAAACATCAACTGCTTATTATAATTTATGGGTAAATCAGACTTATGTATGTTTGGGGCATGTTTCAAGTGGCTACTATAATACACAAATAGAAAGTGGCAAAATTTTGTTAGGCTACCACGCCAGTGGTTATGCTGCTATTATAGACGCTGACGGAATAAGAATGAAGCTGCCATCTGAAAGCAATTATAATTTAAACATAGCCTCTGGATATATAGGATTGGGATATACAGGTGGGTATTATAATACTAAAATAACATCTGGGGCTCTTTATCTTGGTCATTTGTCTGGTGGCACATCGTATGCAATGACGATGGATTATTCTGGTGCTGAGGCTACACGTTATTTTAGCATAAAAGGCGTAACGCTAGCTGAATTTTTTAGAGTAGGCAGAGTTACTTACGGTGCTTATACACGCGATATAGTCTGGGCTCCAAAAATTCATATAGGCAAAGATTACACTACTGCTATGACAATTCCAGGATTAATAGACGCTGGTATTTCAATAAAAATGTATAATACTGATAATTTATTTGGTATTGGTATTTGTGGTAGTGCTATTCTTGGTGGTAGTGCAATAAGAATTGACACTACCTGTCTCGGCATGGAAATAGATACGGATACTTATCAATCCATAAACGCTTACAGTACCCATTCGTCAGCAACAATTTACGGCAACAACGCACACGCCACATCTGGTTCTGGCGTTATGGGTGTTTCACTTAATAATATTGGTGTTTACGGTAGTTGCTATTATGGATATGGTGTTTACGCCCATTCAACAACCGGCTATGGATTATATGCATATTCCACAAACAGTTATGCTATATATGCCACAGGAACTACAACAGGTGCAACTATCTATGGAGAAAACACTAATGGATCTGGATATGGAATAGGAATTAAAGGTCTTAGTACATATAATATAGGAGTATACGGAGAATGCTCTTATGGCGGCTCTGGCGTTTGGGGATATAATAGCCAATATGGGCCCGGAGTAAAGGCTTTTAGCGTTGATGGCTATGGTCTTTCTGCCGCTTCTACGTCTAACTATGGAATTTATTCTACATCAACAAATAATACTGCAATATATGGGAAGACCACAGCGTCTGTGAGTACTCCAGCAATTCATGGAACCCACGATGCCGCAGGTATTGGTGTAAGAGGGGATTCGTCAGGAACAGCAATTTACGGGGAATCGTCAGGGGCAGGGAATGGCGTAAGAGGACACGCGAATAGCGGGTATGGCGGAGTTTTTTCTGGGGCTACGGCATTATATACATCCGGGCCTGTAAAGTTTACTAATTTGTCGGCTGACGGCACTGGTTCAGATTTAGTTATAGATGATGGCGGTATTGTTCGTAAAAAATCATCTGCATTGCGTAAAAAAGATATATTATCTTATGTTTCTGACTATTCTATGGATAAATTTAATAGCCTTATTGCTTATAACTATCGCTTTAAAGAATCTGGTCATTATGATTTAGGCTATATAGCTGAGGATATAGAAAAGATATTCCCTGCTCTTGTTGTATATAATAATGAAGGCAAGCCTGAATCATTGAAATATGATAGATTCTGTGTTTATAATGTACTTGCAACTCAAGAACATGATAGAATAATCAAACAACAGCGGAATGAAATAATAGCTTTAAAAAATGAAATAAATGAAATTAAAAACCTCTTGCAAACTTTATTGCAATAATTTATAATTAATAGATAGTGAAAGGAGCCGTTTGATGAATCCACCTAGCATATTATTCCCAGGCGCATTAGATACGGCCAATACTTTATTTAATCCACTTAACCGATTTACTTGGACTGGATTAGTAAAGACTGCTGTTGCGCTTATTGATACCGAAATAATTACTACTGATACATCTGATATTCCATCTCAACTTGCTAATAACTATATTCAAATTGAATCTGAATTAATGTGGGTAGTATCAGTTGATAATTCAGGTGCTGAAAAGAAATTAGTAGTAGAGAGGGCAGCGGGAGGCTCCACTGCTGCTACTCATGTTGCTAATACAATTATTGAAAATGTTATAGCTGCTGAATATCACAATCAACTTAGATTAGCTATAATGGCAATGCAATCACGAATACTTGAGATTGCTCCAGTAGCACCAGAAACCGTTTCAATAACATCAACTCCATTTACACATACATATACAGGACAGCTTGGTTCAGTCTATACGATTGCAATATCAGCAACTAATTCTGGCAGTGTTGATGTAATAAATCGTTCATATACAATAAGTCATTATTCTGGACAATTGCCAGTTTATTATGAAGGGTTTACATTTGAAACTAATCCTGGCAGTATTGCAATATCAATAGATGGATTTGTGGCAGGGCAGTCAACATTTAACATAAACGTAATTGGAGCTAATGGCGGATCAATGATAGTTGAATTAAAGCGCGAAGGAGCGAGCAAATAATGAGAAAAATATTATTTAATTTAATAATTATTATAGCCCTTTTGGGTAATATTAATATAGCAGAAGCACAATATGCACATCCAGCGACCGCTATTAAAAGTGCCAATGGAAATGTTCAGAATGATTTAAACACATTGCAAGCTAATATTGCTTCTAATACTCAGGAAGTAGCTTTAATAACATCAGAGATAGAGGCTATTAATCAGAACTTAGCCACACATGAGGCCGAGCTTGCGAGTATAACTGCTGAGATTAACTTAATGAGCGTTAATTTAGGCACGATTGAAATTAGATTAGATAGCATTGAGACAAATATATTATCAATGATTGAGCCAGCTATAACGGAATTAAGGCTTAATTTAAGCACGATAGAAGATTTAATAAATAGCAATTATAATAGCTTATTTGCTAATTTAGGCACACACGAAACGCTTATAAATGATAACTTCTTAACTCTGCATACTAACATAGGAACGCTTGAGGCGAAATTAGTAGCAGACAAAGCCGAATTATTTAATAATATCAGCACTCTTGAAACGGCTTTACGCGACAATTTAACCACGCTTGAAGCAAAGCTCGTAGCCGATAAACTTGAATTATATACCAATATAGGCACTCTTGAGGCTAAATTAACCGCCGACAAAATAGAGCTTTATAATAATCTTTTAACGCATGAAGTATCTATAAATTCTATCCTTCTTAATCTTTCAACTCACGAAACATTAATAACAGATAATTTCAATACGCTTTATGCTAACTTACAAACACATGAAGCCGAGTTAGCGGCAATAACCAACGAAATAGAACTTATACATAATAATCTTGCGACTCACGAATCGTTGATAACAAATAATTTTAATACTCTGTTAAATAATTTAGGAACTCTGGAACTTAAATTAAATAACGATATAGCCGCGCTTATAGCAAATCTTCAGACGCATGAGATTGAACTTGCTAATATAACGAGCGAAATTTTAGCTATTCGCAATAATCTTGACACGCACGAAACATTAATAAATCAGAACTATCTGACGCTTTCTACTAACATAAGCACTCTTGAAGCGTTAGTAAACGCAAATTATAATAGTCTTTTTACTAATATTGAAACGCTTGAGCTTAAATTAAATAACGACATAAGCGCAATTCTCGCTAACTTACAGACGCACGAAACACTGTTAGCAAGCATAACAGGCGAGATAAGCCTTATATTCGCTAATTTAGATACAATGGAAACACGCCTTGATAGTATAGAAGCTAATATACTGTCAATGATACAACCGGCAGTAGATTCGCTATTCAATAATATCGAAACTCTTGAGGCGTTAGTAATCGACAATTTCAACACTCTCTACGCTAATTTACAGACGCACGAAATAGAGCTTGCCGCGATAACAAACGAGATAAATCTACTCAATATTAATTTAGGAACGGTAGAAGATAGATTAAATGGGTTTACACTTAATTTTAATACGATAGAAATTGAATTAGGCTCTATTTCAGTTGCTATAAATAATCTTGATTTACAGCTTGGTATAATTGAATTGGCTTTAAGCGGTGGTATCTCTGGCGAAGTATTTACAAGGACAAGTAATGGCTTTACATGGGCTACTCCTGCTTCTGGCGTAACAGACCACTTGCTGTTAAGCAATATAGGCACTAAAACACATCTTGAATTAGAACAAGATATACTTGATTTACAAGCTAATCCAGCGGGTATAAGCAGAGTTTATATTGATGGCGTTGCTTTAGCTACAGGTGAAGTTGAATTTATTGCCGGTGCAAATATTAGTCTTAATGTAATAGGAAATACAGTTGAGATTGAATCATCGGGGGGAGGTCAAACGGCTGAGGTGAATTTTGTCGAGAAGCTCAACTACTCAACCCGTGAACAAGGAACGGCGGCTGTGGGGCTGTTTTCTATATACAAATTTAACCTACCTGTATCTGGTACAGTATTAAACTCGATTAGCTGTTACCTTAATGGATTAAAGCAAGATAAAGGCGCTGGATTAGATTACATTGTTGACACATGGGATAATGGTGGTGTAAGTAGCTATAAGGTTGTGTTCAATAAAGATTTAGATGAAAATGACCTTGTAGCTATATCGTATTTTATAAACAACACAGTTATAGTAGGAAGTGCATTTGAAGAAGTAGCAAGTTACATAAGCGATAACACAATATGGGAGGCTACAACTACTTATGATTATAGTTCAACTGCTGTTTATAGAAATGGATTAAAGCAGAATAAGAGCAGTTACACAATGCCAACAGTAGCCGCTAAATCAAGAATAGTATTTAACTCTGCTATTAATGCTACTGATGAAGTAATAATAACAGGCGTTGCTGGTAGTGGTAGTGCTGAGGATATAGCCACTTATATAAGCGATAATACAATATGGGATTTCAACAGCGATTATAATTCTCTTGAAGTTTATATTTATCGTAATGGTGTGTATCAAGCAAGAAGTAAGTTCGCAACATCAAGCGTTAGTGATAAATTAAGAGTAACATTTGGAAGTGCAATAAACACAACAGATGAAATTAGTTTAATTCATATACAGTAATGGAGGGAATTAATGAAAAAGTTATTGTATGGGTTTATTTTCAGCTTAATGCTGTTTTCTTATGCTGATGCTCAGATAGCTACAGACCAAGTGTATGGGGGGGTTTATACTAAAGCAGAAACAGAAAATAAGATTGCAGATGGTGTAGATGAGGCTACAGCTTTAATAGTAACCTCATTCGATGGTTTCCTAACAGCGGCAGATGACACGGTACAAAAAGCATTAGACACAATAGACAATCTGAAATCAATCATCTACACTAAGACTGAGGTAGATAGCACTATTGAAACAGCGATAGAAGCGGCACTAGCGGCGATACCGGCTGCGAATGTAAATCAGACCGTAACCGTAATGGCGGGCGAGGCTCTGACGGCAGGCAAGGTCGTATCGCTTATTAATGAAAGTGGCACGATGAAGGCGTATAATCAAGCACTCGCGGTCAGCACTTCGCCGAACGGCGCGGAGTCAGTTTTCAACGCTGCGGCAACGACATACTGCTCGGCGGTGGCGTTGGATTCAACGAGATTTGCCACAGCGTATGCTCATTCTGATGGAACTTGCATCGTCAAAATAGGGACAGTTTCAGGAACTTCTATTTCCTATGGAAGTGGCACCGTTGTTAGGGGCGGGGCTACTTCAGTTAGTTCTATATCAATAGTATTGGCAGATGCCGATAGGCTGGCAGTTTTTGTAAATTCGGGAACCAGTATCGGTTTTTGCGCTATTGTAACGGTTTCTGGAACAACCCCAACCTATGTCGAATCAACTCTAACTAATTTCGCTTCTGCAACTTGTAGTTCTATTTCTGCCGTTAAAGTAGATACAAATAAAATATTGGTATGTTACCGATTAACAGGGAGCACTTTCGGAACTTGTGTATATGTTACCGCACCAACAGGAACTGGTTCTTTTGCCATTGGTTCAGAAGCCACTTTTAACGCTGCCACAACCTCTTATATCTCCGTCTCCGCGCTCTCGACCACAAGCGCAATCGTGGCGTATCAGGATGGGGGAAACAGCAACTACGGCACAGCTCAAATCCTATCAATCAGCGGCACGACGATTACGCCTGGGACGGAGTATGTGTTTAGCGGAACAACGGCAACGACATATACATCAGTCGCAGCAATAAGCGCAACACAAGCGGTTATAACCTATGAAGCCGGCGGAGGAAATACCGTAGTTGCTACAAATTCAAGTGGAACATTGTCATACGGAACACCCGCAACATTCACAGATGGGCAATACAACTCTACCGCAAAAATAGATAGCACTCATGTTATAATAGCGTCGCAGGTCGCCGCAACTAATTTAGGGCAAAGCATTATAGGCACGGTAAGCGGAACAGGTATCACACTTGGAACGGCCTACTCTTACAACGCAGCCGAATCGACTTATAATTCGGTTTGTTATCTTGGTTCTAATAAATCAGCGATAGCATATACTGATGTTGGCAGCTCATCTTACGGCACCGCAGTAGTCAACACATGGGCCACAACGAGTTACGCAAGCGTCGCGGGATTAAGTTCTGGCGCATACTCGGCTGGCAGCGATGCGGTGGTGCTGATTGGTGGAAGTTACGATGGGCTATCCAGTCTGATTCCTGGCAGTCCATATTTCGTAAATTCATCGTTTGAACTTCAAACTACCCCCGTTTCATTGACTTCAACAATATATTCAAACGCGGCAACTGCGCGGGAAATTCATTTTGGAACAGCAAAGTCAAGCACAGAAATAATTCTCGGAATAGATTACAAATAGGAGGCACTCATGGACTGGAGCAAACTCATTCACGACGTTATAAATTACATCTTTATAACATAAATAAGGAGACAGCATGACTTTATCTAAAACACAATATCAACTCAAACTCTACTACAAACGAATTTTGCGCTATCTTGACTATCTCAAATACATTTTCAAAGCAAAGCAGATAGAGCAAGAGATACTTACATTAATATAACTTATATTTATAGGAGACAATAATGATAAAAAAGATAATGCTTAAAATTGTAAATTGGTTTTGGAATATAATTTATCCAGAATGGTCGCTTACTCAGGTCAAAGAGTTCTATGATAAGTTTTCTAACTATTTTGAATTATCGGCATATTTATTGGCAAATGGATTTACATATAACGCAGATGGCATGAATATATTGCCTATATATCGACTTGATACATTTGCGAGACCATCGCAAGTGTTAGCGCGTAAATTTGGTAATTGTTCTGATTATATGAGGTTATTTTCTGAATTTATTCGCTATAAGAAATGCGCAGATGAGTTTGAAGAACTGTTTTTACACAATGGAGAAATAGGCAATTGGCACTATATTTTAAAAATAAATGACCGCAATATAACCTATTTACAATCAAATATGCATGTTGGATTGGCAACAACCGAAGCATGGAACGAATATAAAATTGAATATAAGCATATTGATATTATTGATTCATGGCAAAGATAGGTTGACAATAATATAAGTTTGTGGCATAATAAGGTTATTGGGGGCGATAATTATGACGATAAGCTGTCCTTATTGCAAAAAGGAATTAGAAATAGAAGGCATTTCTTTTAAGAAGAAGGTGGAATCTGTGTTAAATATAGATGATAAACCTAAAGAATTTAATGGCTTTTCTCCATTAATAGACTTTGATGATAGCAAGGGAATCAATCATTTCAACTCAAGACCAGAAGGCCAAAAGATAGAATGTATTGTTATTCATTCTACCGGAAGCGAAAAAGCAGACCGTGATAGCGTTATATCATGGTTTAGAAATCCATCTTCTAAAGTATCTTCGCACTATCTAATAACCAATGCAGGACTTACTATTGGTTGTGTTTTAGAGTCAAAACGCGCATGGCATGCAACTTCTGCTAACTCAAAATCTATAGGAATAGAAGTAGCAGGCAATTGTGGGTTAAAACAGTATAAAGAGGCACAATTACTTCCGCTTGCTAAACTTATTAAAGATATACGCTCTCGTTATGGTAATATCCCCATAATAACTCATGCTGATGTTGACCCCGTGCGTAAAGCTGGCGATCCGTTTGATAAAAAACATCGCGACCAGGCAATAGCAGAGATAGAAAAGATAATAAGCGAGCTGAAGTAATATGAACAATAAAGGGCATGGCGCTCCAGATATTAATAGTTTATTAAGCTTATTTGCTTTTATCTTTTTAGGCATACCAGCTATTTTTACTGCTATTCCTTTTATAACGATATGTACAGCGCACTCATTTGGCAAATTGAAACAATATAGCAAATTG
>Ga0116144_10002893_pt1 | contig 17821 bp, 9 predicted proteins | sample AD_UKC035_MetaG_FD_89746 | JGI IMG/M metagenome (GOLD analysis project Ga0116144, IMG submission 89746) | Active sludge microbial communities of municipal wastewater-treating anaerobic digesters from USA - AD_UKC035_MetaG | ecosystem: Engineered > Bioreactor > Anaerobic > Digestate | place: USA...
GGTCGGCGGAAGTGAGGCGGCCGAAGGTTTCCTGCCAGAAGCGGGCGGCAAAGGCCATCAGGCGCATCGCCGCCTCGGGCTGGCGCAGGTGGGCGAGCGGCAGTGCGGGGTTCCAGAGCGCATAAGCCAGGCCGTGGCGATGCCGGTGTTGCCAGCACAGCGCGACGCACTCGGCATCGGCAGCCAGCGCCGCGGCCCAATCGCGGCGATCGGCCAGCAGTGTCGACAGGGAGAGCAGGCTGTCGATGCAGCCGATCGGATCGTCGCCGTCGCGGGCCGTCGCCAAGGTCTGCTGGAAGCTCTCACGCGCCGCGTCGACGCGGCCCAGGCGGGCCCAGCACTGGGCGCGGTTGCGCAGGCGGGCCATCGCCTTTCGCGGGTCGCCTAGCGCCTGCCACAACGTCTGCGCCTGGGCGAACGCGGCGTCGGCCGAGTTCCAGTCGCGATCGAACTGTCCGGCGAGGACGCCGCACTGGTGCAGCGCACGCGCCTCGGTCGCGAGGTCACCGCTCGCGCGCGCCAGCGCCAGGGCTTCCTGCAAGGCGCGGCGCACCGTCTCGAGGCGGATGCTGTCCTCCGTGCGGCGCCGCGCCAGCGTGATCCAGCTTCGCCGCACCAGCGCGCTCGCGCGCAGCTGCGGCCTGTCCATCGCCATCCGCAGCGCGGCATCGGCATGCGCGATCGCTTCGGCGACGAAGCCGGCCTCGAAGCGCAGGTAGGAGAGCAGTTCGTGCGCCGCGCTGGCGCGCGCGGCCCCGATCTCCTCGGTGCCGGCCGACAGCAGCGTCTCGATCGCGCCCTGCAGCTTCAGCGGCATGCCGGCACTCTCCCAGTGCGCGCGCAATGCGAGCACCAGGTCGAGCGCGGCAGCGGCGGCCTCGCGCGGCAGGTCGGGCGCGGTCAGCAGCAGATGGATGCTCGGCAGCTCGGGCTTCAGTCGCGCGCCGAGCTCAGCCGCGCCGAGCTCGCCCGCCCAGCGGCTCAGGGCCTGCAGCCAGGCCAGGCGAAGTCGCTGCTGATCCACTCGCGGCCAGACCTCGCGCACGAACTCTCGAAGCGCAGCGGCCAGCGCGCAGCGCGGCGCCTGCGCATTGCCCTGGCGGCGCAGCATGGAGTGGCCGACCAGTTCGTCGGCTATGCGCAGCACGCGCAGAGCAGGCTCGTCCAGCACCTGCGCCAGCCGCTCGAGATCGGCGCTTCCGGCCGCCATACTGACGGCCGCGAGCAGCCGCTGCTGGGGCAAGTCGAGCAGGCCCCAGCTCCAGGCGATGACGGCGCCCAACGAGGCGTGCCGAGACTGCAGGTCGCCGTCGTGGCGCAGCAGTTCCAGCTGGGCGCGCCCACCCGGTTGCGGGTCCTCCGCACCCGGGCGCAGCCGGGCCAGCAACTCCGCGGGCGACATGCTGCCCATGCGCGAGGCTGCGAGCTCGATGGCCAGCGGCAGGCCTTCGAGTTCGCTTACCAGTTCCCCGACCGTGACGAGATCGGCCTCCTGCGGCGCAAAGCCCGGATGGATGGCACGCGCACGGTCGACGAAAAGGGCCACCGCCGGGTTCTCGAGCAGTGCGTGCCCCGGCGCCTGCAGGGCGGGCGTGGGCAAGCCGGCATGCTCGAACAAGTGCTCGCCCGGCAGATGCAGTCGCCGCCGCGAGGTCAGCAGCAGGTGCAACCCGGGCACGCCCTGCAACAGGGTGGTGACGACGCTGCGCAAGGGCTGCACGATCTGCTCGGCGTTGTCCAGCACCAGCAGGTGGCGACCCGCGTGCAGCATCAGGCAGGCTTCTTCCAGCGGCTGCGCGGCGCCCACGCCGAGCGCATGCGCGAGCGCCTGCCCGATGTCGGCCCCGTCGCGGCAGTCGGCCAGCGGCACGAAGGCGATGCGCTCGAAGGCGCGCGCGGCACCGACCTGCTCCTGCAGCGCGCGAGCCGCCTCGATCGCCAGCCGCGTCTTGCCGCTGCCACCCGCGCCGATGATCGTCGTCAGGCGTTGCGCTCGAAGGTCGGCGTGCAGGCGCTGCACCGTCGCCTCGTGGCCGAAGGTTCGCGTCCAGGGCGCCGGCAGCAGGTGGACGCTTGGCAACGAGGGCCGCTGTGCGCGTTCGCAGCGCTCGAACTGCTCGGCGAGGTGGCGCCGCGCGTCGAGCACCCATTCGTCGTAGAAGCCCGGCAGCAGTTCGCCGCCGTAGCTGGCGACCGCGGTCGCGCGATCCCCCTGGCGCAAGGCCTGCTCGAAGCGCTGCACGTCGCAGTGCAGGCCGTCCGCGGTGACGCGGATGTACTGGCGGTCGGTGTGCAGAACGGCGGGCCCGCCCTCGGGCTCGAGCAGCGCACGCACCTTGGACAGCACCTGGCGCAGCCGGTTGCGCCCCACGCCCGCCGCCACGCCCGGCCACAGCAGCTCGATCAGCTCTTCGCGCGGGTGAGCACGCTCGGGCGCCATCGCCAGCCGTGCCAGCAGCAGGATGGCGGCACGCGAGGGCCAGCGCAGGATCTCGACCTTGTCACGGCGTGCGCTGACGGTGCCCAGCAGCCGCAGTTTCCAGGGTTCGGCCGCCGCGACGTCCGAGGCCGCGCGGGGGTCTTCTGGCGCGACCGTGGACTGCTGGACCATCGCCGGGATTCTAGGAATCCCCTTGTTGCAAATGGGTGCGGATTGCGCGCTCCGGCCGAGGCTTGCCGTCGTGGTCCCGCGAACGAGGGGGCGGCTGGACTGCGCCAGTTCGTCGCGCCGCTTCAGCGCGCGGAATCAGCGCCCCGTGGGCGTGGGCGGGTCGGCGGCCGCGGGCGCCGCGGCGTTGATCGTGATGCCGCGCCGGCGCAGTTCGTCGACCAGCGTGCGTGCGGGCGCATTGCCTTCATCCGCCAGGCGCTGCGTGTCGGCGGCGAGCCGGTCCAGCGCCTGCCGCAGTTGCTGCGCGGCGGCCATCTGCGGTCCGGCGGACTGCAGCGTCGCGCCGAGTTGCTGCCGTTCCTGTTCGAGCTGCCAGAGCTGATGCAGCAGCACGGTGAGCAGTGCCGCCAGGCCCAGCAGCAGCGGCAGGAAGGGGCCGTGGGCAGGCCTGCCTCGCGCGGCTGGTGCGGCTTGAGCCGGCTGCGCCGCCGCGACCGGCCGGCCTTCCGGCGGCAGGCGACCGTCGCGCGCCGGGCCTTCCTCGCGCATCGGGATGACGGTTTGCATCGCGCCCTCGATCAGCGTTGCGCGGGTTTGGTGGGTGCGGCGGCCGCAGGCGTTGCGGGGGCTGCCGGCGGGTTGACGGTGTACTGGATGCCGTGCTGCTGCAGCAGAGTGCGCAGCGGCGCGTCGCCGCTGCGCGCGGCGAGCTCTGCCAGCGCGCGCACGATGTCGCGGTAGAGGCCTTCCAATTGCACCGACTGCTGCAGGTACTGCTGCTGCTGCGCGAGTTGCAGACGCTGCGACTGGTTGTGCCGCGCCAGGGCCACCGTGCCGACGGCGGCGGCCAGCGCCAGCGCGCCGAGCAAGCTGAGGCCATGGTGCTGCAGCGCGTTCATGCCCCGGCCCCATCGCCCGCGCGGGCGCGCCGCGCGCGGCTGCGCTGCGCCAGCAGCATGCCGAGCACCAGCAGCGCGAGCGTGCCGGGCTCGGGAACGTCGTTGCTGCCTGGATCGAACACGCGCGCGCGCAGCTTCAGGCTGCGCACCTGCGCCAGGTCGGCGCCCCAGCCGTTCGAACTCCACCCGTTGAAGACGATCTCGTCCTCGAACAGACCCAGTGCGGACGCGACGAAACCGACCTCGAGCCCGCCTTGCGCCTGCCCGGCCAGGAGGTTGCCCACACTGCCCCAGCCGTTGAGGATGAAATCGTCCGCGCCGCTGAGGTCGAAGGCGCCGAGCAAGGCGTCGGCCGGGCCGCCGACTTCGTTGTCGAGCTGCAGCATCCAGCTGCCGTTGCCGCCGAGCGCAAGGCTGCCGAGGTCCAGCAGGTAGTGGCCATTGCCATCGTCGCTGAGCGTACCCAGCCCCGAGAGCAGATCGAAGTCGGCGTTGGCGAGGTTGTTGACCTGCGCCATCACCTGCACCGTGGCGTCGGCGCCGGCCGAGACATCGGCCATGTCGGGGTTCTGGCTGAGGAAGCTCACGCTGCCGCTGGCGTTGAAGACGCCGGCGCTGGCGGTGCTCAGCGCGACCGTGAGGTTCCCGCTGCCCTGCGCGGCGACGCCGGTCACCGGCCCGCCCGCCGAGAGCGGACCGGCAAGGCCGGTGAGTTCGGCGCGCAGCGTATCGTTGAGCGCCGTCGCCGCCGCGGTGTTGCTGACGGTGATGTTCCTGGCGCTGACCGTGTCGCCGACGCGCACGATGCCGAAGTCGATCACCGGGGTATCGAGCTGGCCCACCGCGGCGGTGTAGACCTTGCCCGAAACCGTGATCGCCTGCGGCGCCAGGTTCAGCTGGCAGTTGGGCGCGCAGCCACCGACGTTGCTGGCGTCGGAGACGAGCTGCACCGTCGCGCTGCCCGCGTTCACGCCGGTGAAGTTGCCGGCGACGGCGGTGTTCAGCCCCACCTGCAGCGCGCTGCTGCTGGCGCCTGGCGCCAGCAGGCTGACGCTGCCCGATGCGGTGACCGGCGCGCCGTTGCTGGCGATGCTGGCGTTCAGCGCCGCCTGCGGCGTCGCGGTGGCCTGGTTGGTCAGGTTGATGCTGGCCGTCGGTGAGGCCGCGCCCACGCGCACGGCGCCCAGGTTGACGCTGGTGCTCCCGAACTGTGGGCTCGCCTGGTTGATCACGTTGCCGACGGCGCTGATCGTGCCGTTGACGCCGAAGAACTCGCTGCCCACGCTCAGCACGCCCAACCCGTTGCTGGCGCCGCCCACCTCGCCGGCGCTGAAGTAGTTGACCGTGATGCCGCTGTTGAGCGCACCGGCGGTGCTGCCGGTCACCGTGACGGTCATGGTGCCGTTGGCGGCGGTGCTGTCGCTGCCCGCGGTGATGCCGCTGAGCGAGCCGCTGCCGCTGATCTGCGCATTGCCCGCGGCGCCGAAGCTGGCGTTGAGGTCCTCGACGAAGCCCGCGGGGCCGCTGGCGGTGTTGCGCACCACCAGGTCCTGGCTCACCTGCTGACCGACCTGCAACGTGCCGAAGTTCATCACGTTGCCCACCAGCTGACCGCTGGCGGCCTGGTACACATGGCCCGAGACGTTGATCGTCTGCGGCGCGTTGGCGCCGGCCAGCGCCAGGCCGTTGCTGACGCCGCCCACCGTGCCGGTGGTCTGGTAGTTCAGCGTCACGCTGCCGCTCTTGCTGCCGGCGCTGCTGGTGTCCACGCCCACGCGCAGGCTGCTGCTGTCCGAACTGCCGGCGAGCAAGGCGTTGATGCTGCCGCCGTTGTTCGTTGCCGCACCGCTGTTGCTGCCGAAGCTGGCGCGCAGATCCTCGCTGAAGGCGCCCGCAGCCGCGGTGTTGCTGACCGTCAGCGCCTGGCTGGCGCTGCCGCCCACACGCTGGTTGGCGATCACCACCGGGTCGGGTGTCGCGGCTCCCACCGCGGCGTTGTAGGCCGCAGCGCCGCCGGCCAGCACGATGTTCAGCTTCTGGTCGGCGATGTTGTCGAAGTTGCTGCGCAGGTTCAGCACCTGGCCGCCGAGCGGCGCCAGGGTGCCGGCGCTGGCGGCGGTGAAGGTCACGGCCAGATCGCCGCTGTTGCCTCCGGGGGCGCCGGCGTTGTAGTTGGCGGCGGTGACGCCGCTGCCCGAGAGGCGCGCGTCGCTGATGTTGCCGCCGTTGACGGTGGTCTGGATGGCCCCGCGCAGCGTCGGCCCGCTGCTGCCGGCGTTGCCGATCCGGTAGGTGAAGGTGTTGGCTCCGACGCGCATGCTGCCCAGGGTCAGCGTGGCGTTGGCGGTGTTGCCACCCGTGACGCCGGCGCCGCTGATCACCTGTGCCGCGTCGCCGCCGGCCAGGATCTGGCCGCTGCCGCTGACGTTGGCGCGGCTGTTGAAGCCGTTGCCGCTGCCCCAATTGGCGCTGGTGTAGTCGCCCGACACCGTCAGGTTGTTGCTGCCCAGCGCCAGCGCGCCGGCAGCGCTGCCGTCGTTGATCAGCGTGCCCACCGTGCTCGCTGCGCCGATCTTCAGCACGCCGGTGCCGGTGGTGATCGCGGTGCCTGTACCGCTGAATCCCGCGTTGGCGTTGACGAAGCCGCCGTTGGCGCCGATCGTGCCGTTGTTCTGCACGGCGCTGTTCAGGTTGAGCGTGCGGCTGCCGACCGCTTGCATCAGCCCGCCGGCCTGGTTCTGCACGGTGCTGGCGGCGTCCACGGCGACGGTCAGCGCCGTGCTCTGGTTGGCGCTGATCGTGCCCAGGTTGACGATGTTCAGCGCGCTGCCGGCGCCGAAGCTGCCCGCACCCTGGATCGTCTGTCCGGCGCCAATCGTCAGCTGCGCGCCCGCGCCCTGGCCCATGATGCGGTTGTTGGTGGTGTTGCTCAGCGTTGTCGTGCCGCTGCCGCCCAGCGTCGCGGCGCCGGAGACCCGCAGGTTGGTGAGATTGCCGACCGAGTTGACGTTGAGCGCGCCGTCGTTGGTGACGGTGCCCTGCAGCACCAGCGACGAGTTGTCGACGACGTTGAACGTGCCCGCATTGAGCAGGTTGCCGATGGTGGCGGTGTGGCCGCTGTTGGTGCGGACCTGGCCACCGCTGGCGGAGCTCAGCGTGCCGCCGCTGATCACGGCGTTGCCGGCCAGGCCGACGACGCCGTTGTTGACGGCCTCGATCACGCCCGCCGCACCCTGGCCCAGCGTGGTGCCGGTGATGGTCACGAGGCCGCCGTCGGCGCGCAGCGTCTTGTTGTTGGTGACGGTACCGGTGCTCGACACCGTGATCCCGGCGCCGAGGTTGCCGATCACCGTGCCGTTGTTGGTGAAGTTCAAGGCCCCGCCGGCGCCGATGCTGCCCGCGCCCTGCAGCGTCTGGTTGGCGCCCAGCGTCAGGCTGTCTCCGGCAGCCGCGGCCAAGATGCGGTTGTTGGCGGTGTTGGTCAGCGTGATCGTGCCGGTGCCGTCGATCAGCCGGTTGCCGGTGGCCACCAGGTTGGTGAGGTTGCCGAGCGAGTTCAGGTTCAGGCTGGCGTCGTTGGTCAGCGTCCCGTCGAGGAACAGCGTGGAGTTGTCGACGACGTTGAGCGTGCCGGTGTTGGTCACGCCGGCGAGGCGGGCGTTGCTGCCGCTGCCGGTGACGATGGCGCCGCTGTCCGCGGTGGCCAGGCTGCCACCGACGATGCTGCTGCCGCCGGTCAGGCGCACGTTGCCGCCGTTGATCGCGCTCAGCACGCCCGCGGCACCCTGGTTGACCGTGGTGGCGTTGATCGTGAAGGCGGCGCCGTCGCCGCGGATCAGGTTGTTGTTGGTGACGCTGCCGCTGGTGTGGAGCGTCATGCCGCTGCTCAGCGTGGCGATCAGCGCGCCGTTGTTGACCAGTCCCAGCGCGCCGCCGGCGCCGATGCTCGCCGCGCCTTGCAGCGTGATGCCGGCGCCCAGCGTCAGCGCGTCGCCGGCGCCGGTGGCGGCGACGATGCGGTTGTTCTGCGTGTTCGAAGCCTGGATCGTCGCCGTGCCGGACAGCGTGCGCGCGCCGTCGATCTGCAGGTCGGTCAGGTTGCCGAGCGAGGCCATCGCCAGCACGCCGTTGTAGGTGGCGTCGGCGGTCAGGCGCAGCCGGGAGTTGTCGGCGATCGTCATCGGCCCGTTGACGGTGCCGCCGCCCATGCTGACGGTGGCGCCGCCGACGGTGGTGATCACGCTGCCGGCGCCGGTGGCCGAGAACGCGGCGTCGTTGATCACGGCGCCGTGGAGCAGCTCCACGCGCGAGCCGTTGCGCGCCTCGATCTGGCCGCCGGCACTGTTGACGGTGGTCTGCAGCTGCAGCGTGCCGCCGTCGGCACGCAGGGTGCCGGTGTTGTTGACGGTGGCGCCGCCGATCCACAGCGGCGTGCTCTGCGTGGCCACCACGCTGCCGGCGTTGTTGAACACGAAGCCGGCCGAGTCGCCGATGCGGCCCGAACCCTGGATCGTGATGCCGGCGCCGGTGCTCAGTGAGTCGCCGGCGCCGTTGGCGCCGTAGATGCGGTTGTTCTGCGCGTTCGACGCCTGGATCGTCGCCGTGCCGGACAGCGTGCGCGCGCCGTCGATCTGCAGGTCGGTCAGGTTGCCGAGCGAGGCCATCGTCAGCACGCCGTTGTAGGTGGCGTCGGCGGTCAGGCGCAGCCGGGAGTTGTCGGCGATCGTCATCGGCCCGTTGACGGTGCCGCCGCCCATGCTGACGGTGGCGCCACCGACGGTGGTGATCACGCTGCCGGCGCCGGTGGCCGAGAACGCGGCGTCGTTGATCACGGCGCCGTGGAGCAGCTCCACGCGCGAGCCGTTGCGCGCCTCGATCTGGCCGCCGGCGCTGTTGATCGTGGTCTGCAGGCGCAGCGTGCCGCCGTCGGCGCGCAACGTGCCGGTGTTGTTGACGCCGGCCGAGGCGTTGACCAGCAGCGGCACGCTCTGCGTTGCCACCACGGTGCCGGCGTTGTTGAACAGGAAGTTGGTGGAGCCCGCGCCGATGCTGCCGGAGCCGGAAAGCGTCTGCCCGCTGCCAAGCGTCAGCGTGGCGTTGGCGCCGAGGATGCGGTTGTTGCCGCTGTTGGACAGGTTCATCGTGCCGTTGCCGACGATGGCCTGCGCGCCGGAGACCGCGAGGTCAGTCAAGTTGCCAGCCGAACCCAGGCTCACGCTGCCGTTGTTCGTCAGCGTGCCGGCCAGCGTGAGGCCGCTGTTGTCGACGATCACCAGGCTGCCGCCGTTGGTGACGCCGGCGATCGAACTGCCGAAGGTGCCCGAGGCGGTGCTGACGTTGCCGCCGCTGCCGCTGGCGAAGCTGCCGCCGCTGATGATGGCATTGGACAGGCGCACGCTGCCGCTGTTGAGGCCGCTGAGCGTGCCCGCTGCGCCCTGGCTGATCGTGGTGTTCTGGATCGTCAGCACCGCGCCGTCGCCGCGCAGCACGCCGTTGTTGGTGACGCCGCCCTGGGCGTTGAGCATGATCCCCGAGCTGAGGTTGGCGACGATGCTGCCGTTGTTGACCAGGCCCAGCGCGCCGCCGCCGCCGAGGGTCGCGGCGCCGAGGATGCTCTGCCCGGCACCCAGCGTCAGCACGTCGCCGGCGCCGTTGGCGGCGATGATGCGGTTGTTCAGCGCGTTGCTGGTGGTGATGGTGCCGGTGCCGTTGATCGACATCGCGCCGCTGATGCGCAGGTCGGCGAGGTTGCCGAGCGAGCCGAGCGAGATGCTGCCGGTGTTCTGGTTGCTGCCCAGCAGCGTCAGGCCGCTGTTGTCGCTGATGCCCACCGTGCCGGCGTTGTTCAGGTTGGTGGCGCCCAGGAACGCGCCGCCGGGCGTGGTGGCGGTGCGGCCGGCGGCGACGATCGCGGTATCGGCGGCGCCGGGAACGGTGCCGCAGCTCCAGTTGGCGGCGACATTCCAGTTGCCGCTGACGGGGTTGAAGGTGCAGGCCGCGGCCAGGCTGTCCTGCAGCGGCGCGGCGCCCAGCGCCAGGGTGGCGGCCAGGGCGAGTGCGGTCTTGCGTGTGCGTGGGCGGCAGACGTTCATGCGGATCTCCCGAGGATTGGTTTCCTCGGCGCCGAGCATGCGCGTCGACCGTTAGTCAAGCGTTAGCTGCAGGGGCTTGCGCACGCCGGCGGACCCGCCCGAATGCGGGGGGCGGCGGACCTCGGTTCGCGGTGTGCGAGGGTTTGCCCGCATGGGTGCGGCGCAGGGGATGCGGTCCTTGCTTCCCCTGATATCGGCCCTTCGGCGTGCAGGCCAGAATGGGTCCGGCGGTGGACGGGGCGGGCATGCAGAAGATCTGGCTCAAGCATTATCCGGCGGGCGTTCCCGCCGAGATCGACGCCGATCGATACCCGTCGCTGACCGCACTCCTCGAAGAGAGCTTTCGCACGCACCGCGAGCGCGACGCCTTTCTCTTCATGGGCCGCGCCTTCGGTTTCGGCCGCATCGACGAGCTCTCGCGCGCCTTTGCCGCCTTCCTGCAGGCGAGCGGACTTTCCGCCGGCGACCGCGTCGCGGTCATGCTGCCCAACGTGCCGCAGTACCCGGTGGCGGTGGCGGGCATCCTGCGTGCGGGCATGGTGGTGGTGAACGTCAATCCGCTCTACACGCCGCGCGAGCTCGAGCATCAGCTGAAGGACTCGGGGGCCAGGGCGATCGTCATCCTCGAGAACTTCGCCGCGACGCTGCAGCAGGTCGTGGAAGCGGTGCCGACGAGGACCGTCATCGTCGCGGCGATGGGTGACCTGCTCGGCTGGTTCAAGGGTCCGCTCGTCAACCACGTCGTGCGCCGGGTGCGCAAGCTGGTGCCGCCGTGGCGGCTTCCGGGCGCGCTGCGCTTCAACGAGGCGCTGGCCAAGGGGCGCGGCAGGGCGCACACGCCGGTGGCGGTGGGGCCGCAGGACATCGCCGTGCTGCAGTACACCGGCGGTACCACGGGCGTGAGCAAGGGCGCGGTGCTCCTGCACCGCAACCTGGTGGCCAACGTGCTGCAGTCCGAGGCCTGGTACCAGCCGGCGCTCGGCAAGGTGCCCGCGGGCGAGCAGATCGTGACGGTCTGCGCGCTGCCGCTCTATCACATCTTCGGCTTCACGGCCTGCATGATGCTGGGCATGCGCATGGGCGGCTGCAACATCCTGCTGCCCAATGCGCGCGACCTGCCCGCGGTGCTGCAGGAACTCGCCAAGCACCGCTTTCACAGCTTTCCTGCGGTCAACACGCTCTTCAACGCGCTCGCGCATCACCCGGACTTCGACAAGGTCGACTGGTCGCACCTGAAGATCAGCGTCGGCGGCGGCATGGCGGTGCAGCAGGCCACGGCGCGCCTGTGGCTGGAGAAGACCGGCTGCCCGATCTGCGAGGGCTACGGCCTCTCGGAGACCAGCCCGTCGGTGACCTGCAACCCGGTCGACAGCGCCGCGTACAGCGGCAACATCGGCATGCCGCTGCCGAGCACCGAGGTCGTGCTGCTCGACGACGAGGGCCGTGAAGTGCCGCTCGGCACGGCCGGCGAGCTCGCGGTGCGCGGGCCGCAGGTCATGGCCGGTTACTGGCAGCGCCCGGACGAGACCGCGAAGGTGATGACGGCCGAAGGCTTCTTCCGTACCGGTGACATCGCCGTGGCCGAGGAGCAGGGGCGCTTTCGCATCGTCGATCGCAAGAAGGACATGATCCTGGTGAGCGGCTTCAACGTCTATCCCAATGAGGTCGAGGACGTGCTGACACAGATGCCGGGCGTGCTCGAGTGCGCGGCCATCGGCGTGCCCGACGAGCGCTCGGGCGAGGCGGTGAAGGTGGTCGTGGTGCGCAAGGACGCGTCCATCACCGAGGCCGACATCCGCGCCTACTGCGAGGCCAACCTCACCGGCTACAAGCGCCCGCGCTGGATCGAGTTCCGCGACGAACTGCCGAAGACCCCGGTGGGCAAGGTGCTGCGGCGCGCGCTGCGCGCCTGACCGGGCCGCGGATCGGGGTGCGCGCGCGGCGCGGCTACGATCCCCGCCGATGCTGCGCGTGTACGTCGATCTTCCGCTGCGGGCCGCCTGTGCGGTGGACCTTCCCCCGGGGCCGTCCCGGCACGTGCAGGTGCGCCGGCTGCAGCCCGGCGATGCGCTCGTGCTCTTCGATGGCCGCGGCGGCGAGTGGCGCGCGCGCGTGCACGCGATCGGCCGGCAGTCGGTGCGGGTGGAGCCGCTCGCGCACGATCCCGTCGAGCGCGAGTTGGCGCCGGCCGTGACGCTCGTCGTCGGCATGCCGGCGAACGAACGCATGGACTGGCTCGTCGAGAAGGCGACCGAACTCGGCGCCGCGGCCCTGCAACCCGTGCTCTGCGAACGCTCGGTGCTGCGCCTCGAGGGCGAGCGTGCCGAGCGGCGCCGCATCCACTGGCAGGCGCTGGCGGTGGCGGCGGCCGAACAGTGCGGGCGCACGCGCGTGCCGGCGGTGCATCCGGTGCGCGGCCTTGGCCAGGTGCTGGCCGCGCTGCCGGCGGCGCCGCAGCGCTGGCTGCTCAGCCCCGGCGCGCAGGTCGCGCCGCAGAGGCCCGAACCCTCGCAGCCGCTGCTGGTGCTGAGCGGGCCCGAAGGCGGGCTGAGCGCGATCGAGGCGCAGGCGGCGCAGGCTGCGGGCTTCGAGCCGCGCGCACTCGGACCGCGGGTGCTGCGCGCGGAGACGGCGCCGCTGGCGCTGCTGGCCTGGCTGAGTCTGGCCTGAGACGCCTTGCGGGCATCTCCCGATACGGTCCTCCCTCTCCACGGCCGATGCGGCGGCGGGGCCGCATCGGCCGCTGCATCGCACGCCGGATCTGACGTGCGTTTGTGTTGCAGGCTTGACGAGGAAGGCGAATTGCCTATCCTCGCGCGCAGCCGGCACGGACGCAGTTGCCGCGTACCTGGGTGCCCAGACCAAGAACCGGCATGAACGCGCAGATCATCTTGCTGCTGACGCAGGACGGTGTCACGAACGGGGCGATCTATGCGCTGCTCGCCCTCGCGCTGGTGCTCGTGTTCGCGGTGACGCGCGTGATCTACATCCCGCAGGGCGAGTATGTCGCGCTCGGCGCGCTCACGGTCGCGAGCTTTCAGGCCGGCAAGACGCCCGGAACGCTTTGGCTGCTGCTGGGCTTCGGAGCCGCGGTGGCGGTCGTCGAGTTCGCGATCGCGCTGCGCAGCGGGCGTCGGCGCGCGATCTGGCGCATGCTGGGCTGGAACCTCGCGTACCCGCTCGCCGCGGCGCTCGCGGTGCTGACGCTCGACGTGCAGGCGATGCCGCTGGCGGCGCAGGGCGTCCTCGCGCTCGCGCTCGTCGTTCCGCTCGGGCCGATGATCTACCGGCTCGCGTTCCAGCCGCTCGCGCACGCGTCGGTTCTCGTGCTGCTGATCGTCGCCGTCGCGGTGCATTTCGTGCTGGTCGGCCTTGCGCTGCTGCTGTTCGGTGCCGAGGGCCGGCGCACGCAGCCGTTCACCGAGGCGCGCGTCGAACTCGGTGCGATCACGCTCAACGGCCAGGCGCTGTGGGTGATCGGCGCGTCGCTCGTGCTGATCCTCGTCCTCTACCTCTTCTTCGAGCGCACGATCTACGGCAAGGCGCTGCGCGCGACGGCGATGCACCGTACCGGCGCGCGGCTGATGGGGATCTCGACCGTGCTCGCCGGCAAGCTGTCGTTCCTGCTGGCGGCGCTGATCGGCGCTCTGTCGGGCGTGCTGATCGCGCCGCTGACGACGATCTACTACGACACCGGCTTCATGATCGGCCTGAAGGGCTTCGTCGCGGCGATCGTCGGCGGCCTCGCGAGCTACCCGGCGGCGGCGGCCGGTGCGCTGCTGGTCGGGCTGCTCGAGTCGTTCTCGTCCTTCTGGGCGTCGTCGTTCAAGGAGGTGATCGTCTTCACGCTCATCATCCCGGTGCTGCTGTGGCGCTCGTTCACGACGCGCCGTGCCGGCGAGGACGAGGAATGATGCGGCGCGTGCCGACGGTGGTCCTGCTCGCCGCGGTCGCGCTCGCGCCGCTCGTGCTGCCCGAGTTCCAGGTCACGCTGCTCGGCTACATCGCGCTCGCCGCGCTCGTCGCGCTCGGCCTCGTGCTGCTCACCGGCGTCGCCGGCCTCACGTCGTTCGGTCAGGCGGCGTTCGTCGGCATCGGCGCGTACACGAGCGCGTGGCTGAGCACGACGAGCGCGCTGCCCGGCTGGCTCGGGTGGGCCGGGGGCTCACCCTGGATCGGGCTCGCGGCCGGCCTCATGCTGACCGCCGCGGTCGGGTGGATGCTCGGCGCGGTGACGCTCGGCCTGTCGGGGCACTACCTGCCGCTGTGCACGATCGCGTGGGGCATCAGCCTGTACTTCCTGTTCACGAACCTCGACTTCCTCGGCGGCCATGCCGGGTTGACGGACATTCCCCCGCCGCAGGTCGGCGGCACGCCGATCCGCGGTGCCGGCAGCTTCCACTACCTGATCTGGGCGACGCTGCTCGCGGCGATGGTCTTCACGCGCAACCTGCTCGACTCGCGCGCCGGACGCGCGATCCGCGCGCTGCGGGGCGGCGCGACGATGGCCGAGGCGATGGGCGTGGACACGGCACGGGCGAAGATGGCGGCGTTCATGGTCGCGGCGCTGTTCGCGGCCGTCTCGGGATGGCTATACGCGCACATGCAGCGCTTCATCAACCCGACGCCGTTCGGCCTGGGCATGAGCATCGAGTACCTGTTCATGGCCGTGATCGGGGGCGCGGCGAGCGTCTGGGGCGCGCTGCTCGGCGCCGGGCTGGTCACGTTCCTGAACCAGTGGCTGCAGGACGTGCTGCCGGCGCTGCTCGGCGCGTCGGGCAACTTCGAGGTGATCGTCTTCGGCATGCTGATGATCCTGCTCCTGCAGCGCACGCCCGACGGGCTGTGGCCGGTGCTCACGCGCTGGCTGCCGGGCGCGCGCCAGGCGCAGCGCAGTCGCGCACCGCGGGCGGTGCCGCAAGGCGAGCCGCTGCCGGCGCGCACCCCGCTCGCGCGTGGCACGGTGCTGCTCGCTCTGCGCGGCGTGACCAAGCGTTTCGGCGGCCTCGTCGCGAACCACGACATGAGCTTCGAGGTGCATGCCGGCGAGGTGCTCGCGCTGATCGGGCCGAACGGCGCCGGCAAGAGCACGCTCTTCAACGGCGTTTCGGGAACCGATCCGGCGAGCGAAGGCGAGATCAGCTTCCTCGGCCGGCGCATCGAGCGCCTGGGCGCACGCGAGATCGCGCGCCTGGGCATGAGCCGCACCTTCCAGCACGTGCGGCTGCTGCCCTCGATGAGCGTGCTCGAGAACGTCGCGCTCGGCGCGCACCTGCGCGGCAGCCGCGGCGTGCTCGCCGCCGGGCTGCGCCTGGACCGTGGGGAGGAGCGCCGGCTGCTCGCCGAGGCGGCGCGCCAGATCGAGCGCGTGGGCCTCGGCGCAAGCATGTTCGAGCCCGCGGGCAGCCTCGCGCTGGGTCAGCAGCGCATCGTCGAGATCGCGCGTGCGCTCGCCGCCGACCCCTGCCTGCTGCTGCTCGACGAGCCTGCCGCCGGGCTGCGCCTGCGCGAGAAGCAGGCGCTCGCCGAACTGCTGGCGAAGCTGCGCGACGACGCGGTCGGCATCCTGCTGGTCGAGCACGACATGGACTTCGTGATGGGGCTCGCCGATCGCGTCGTCGTCATGGACTTCGGCGAGAAGATCGCCGAGGGCCTGCCCGCCGAGGTGCAAGCCAACCCGGCAGTGGTCGAGGCCTACCTGGGCGGGGTCGCGTCGTGAACGCCGGAGCGCGCGCCACGCCGGTCGGCACTGCCGCGGCAGCGCCGATGCTCGAGGTGCGCGACCTGTGCGTCTCGTATGGCAGGGTCGAGGCGCTGCACGGCGCCAGTCTGCGCGTCGATGCCGGCAGCATCGTCACCGTGATCGGTCCGAACGGCGCCGGCAAGACGACGATGCTCGCGGCGATCATCGGCCTGCTCGCGCGCGGCCGCGGGGAGGTGCGCTTCCTCGGTCAGGACGCGTCCGGGCTGGAAGTCGAGCGGATGGTCGAGTGCGGCATGGGTCTCGTCCCCGAGTCGCGCGCGCTGTTCGGCGGCTTGAGCGTCGCCGACAACCTGCTGCTCGGCGCGTTCGCGCGGCACCGCACCGGTGCGCGCGACCATGCCGCGGCAATGGAGCGCGTCTTCGACCTCTTCCCGCGCCTGAAGGAGCGGCGCACCCAGGAGGCGGGAACGCTCTCGGGCGGCGAGCGCCAGATGCTCGCGCTCGGCCGCGCGCTGATGGCGCAGCCGCGCCTGCTGCTGCTCGACGAACCGAGCCTCGGCCTGGCGCCGCAGATCGTGCGGGAGATCTTTCGCATCATCGGCGAACTGCGCAGCAGCGGCGTATCCATCCTGCTCGTCGAGCAGAACGCGCGCGCGGCGCTGCAGGTCGCTGATCACGGCTACGTTCTCGAGAACGGCCGGATCACGCTCGAAGGGCCTGCCGCCGACCTGGCCCGCAATCCCCGCGTCATCGAGTCCTACCTCGGTCTGGGGCGCGGGCGGTGAAGCGGCAGAGTCCCGGCGCCGGAGGCGACTTCCACTCGCCGCCGGACCGTGTGCAAGGCAGAATCGATCCACCACGCTGAAGGAGCAAGACGATGGCAGAAGTGCGCAACACGATCCTCGCGGCCCTGACTGGGCTGGCGCTGGCAGCGGCGATCCCGGTTCAGGCGCAGGTCAAGATCGGGGTCATCACCTCGGCTACCGGCCCGACCGCCTTCGTGGGCATCCCGCAGAAGAACACGGCGACGCTGCTGCCGACCCGGATCGGCGACCTGAGCGTCGAGTACATCCAGTACGACGACGCGAGCGACTCGACGCAGACCGTGCAGCTGACCAAGAAGCTGCTGTCCGAGTCGCGCATCGACGCGCTGATTGGGCCGTCGGGCTCGCCGAACGCGATCGGCGTGCTGCAGTTCATCGCCGAGGCGAAGACGCCGATGCTCGCTCCGGTCGGCACCGGCGCGGTCGTGTTGCCGATGGACGACCAGCGGCGCTGGGCGTTCAAGGCGCACCCGAACGACTCCGTGGTCAGCGAGGGCCTGATCAGCGCGATGACCAAGCGCGGGGTGAAGACCGTCGGCTTCATCGGCCGCAACGACCCGTACGGCGACGTCTGGTACAAGACCTTCGCGCCGATGGCCGAGAAGGCGGGCCTGAGGATCGTCGCCAACGAGCGCTACAACCGCGAGGACACGAGCGTCACCGGCCAGGTGCTGAAGCTGATGGCCGCCAGCCCCGACGCAGTGCTCGTCGCCGGCGTTGCCGCCGACGCCGCGTTGCCGAACATGCAGCTCGTCGACGCCGGCTACAAGGGTCCGATCTTCCAGACGCACGGCGCGGCGACGCCGGCGTTCATCAAGATCGGCGCCAAGAAGGTGGAGGGCGCGCTCGTCGTCGGCCCGCTGCTGCTCGTGATCGACGAGATCCCGGACAGCGTGCCGACCAAGAAGGTCGCGCTCGAGTACCTGGCGAAGTACGAGAAGCAGTTCGGCGCGCAGCCGCCGATCTTCGGTGCCGGCGTCTGGGACTCGGGCCTGCTGCTGCAGCACGCGATCCCGCAGGCGGCGAAGAAGGGCAAGCCCGGAACACCCGAGTTCCGCGCCGCGCTGCGCGATGCGCTCGAAGGGGCACAAGACCTCGTCACCTCGCAGGGCGTCGTCAACATGACGCCGCAGGACCACTCGGGCTACGACGAGCGCGGTCGCGTGCTGATGACGGTGAAGAACGGCAAGTTCTCGCTCGTGCGCGACTGACGAGTCGCGGCCCCGACGCGGTCCAGGTCCACGCTGCGCCTGTCGGCTGTGGTGATGCCTCAGCGCTGCAGGCGGTTCGATCCCGCGACGATGTCGAAGCGGAACAGCCGGCATTCGATGCCGCCGTTCCATAGCGGCACGCGGCGGCTTTCCTTCAGCCGCAGCATCGACGGCAGCCGCGGCTCGGGGCTCAGGCACCAGGCGCTCCAGCCGGCGTAGTGGCGCTTCCAGTGTGCCGCCAGCGCGGCGAAGAAGTCCGCGGCGCCGGCTTCGCCGTCGAAACCTTCGCGCGCGGGACGCGTTCCCTTGGGGTCGATGCGCGCGCCGTACGGCGGGTTCATCAGCAGCGTTCCGCGCGCCGCCGGCGGCAGGCGCTGCAGCGCGTCCGCGGTCTTGAACGCGATGGCGTGCGCGACGCCGGCACGCTCGGCGTTGCGCGCGGCGAAGTCGGTCATGCGAAAGCTCACGTCGCTGGCGAAC
>Ga0116144_10002894_pt1 | contig 17818 bp, 13 predicted proteins | sample AD_UKC035_MetaG_FD_89746 | JGI IMG/M metagenome (GOLD analysis project Ga0116144, IMG submission 89746) | Active sludge microbial communities of municipal wastewater-treating anaerobic digesters from USA - AD_UKC035_MetaG | ecosystem: Engineered > Bioreactor > Anaerobic > Digestate | place: USA...
TTCTTTATTCTCATTGAACTCGGATTCATCCGCCAGGAAGAACTGCTCGACATTCTCAACAGTCGTGAAAACGACGAAATCCGCAAAATATCGCTCGAAGCCCTTTCGAAAAACCCTGACAAAAAAGTTATTCTCGCATTTCTCGAAAAAATAAGCGATTCGAGCTGGATAGTCAGAAAACAGGCAAAAAGAGCTCTGATAGAGCAGGGTGATTCGATCTATCAGATCATTCAGGAATATTTTCAAAGCTGCTCGAGCCAGCAGAAGTATGAATGTATCAAGCTGATTCCGCTTATTCTGCGCGAAAAAGCTTTTACCCTGTTTCAGCGCATGCTTGAATCTGACCGTAACGGTGTTTTCAAGCCCTACATCTGCGCTGGCCTGGGCGAAGTTAAAAATGAGAATTCACTCAAGACACTTCTTGGCCTTCTCGATGACGAATCCATGGTCGTCAGGCAGGAATCGATAAAAGCGCTCAGCAACTGGGGCCGCGAAGTCGTGCCGCACGTTCTTGCGATTTTTCCGACTGCCAGCAAAGATACCAGGTTAAGCATGATGAATCTGCTTGGCAGGGTGCTGGGTCTTGAGGTCGTCAAGCTGGTTCATGAAAAATTTGGCCAGCCAACCCAGGATACCAAGTATTATCTGTTGACCGCTCTCGGCGAAGTGCGTGACCCTTCGGTCATCACCGAGCTATTGCCGTTCATCAAGGATGAGTCGATATTCATTCAGGATTATGCCCACCGCATTATCGTGCAGCTTGGGGTGCACGCGGTTGACCCTCTGCTGGCCTGTCTCGATACCGAAGACGAAGACCTGATCATACAGGTTCTCAAGATTCTCGGAGTAATTGGTTCAAAAGAAGCGCTGCGACCGCTGCTTTTTCTGATCGACAATTCAAAAAACACGCTGGTGCGTACCTGCGCTATCGAAGCAATTTCAAAACTGCAGAAATTCGAGCTGATTGCCGGGCTGCTGCTGCTCAAGCTCGACGATAAAGACCTCTCTATCAGGCACACGATTGTCGAAAACCTGTCGCGCCAGCCACGCAAGGCGTTTCTTAAAGAACTGGTTTCGGCCTGTTTCGATAACAGCGCCGATATTGCCTGGTGGTCTCGCGAAATTCTCAAACGTCGCGACTACTTCGGCGTCACTTCGTTTCTGAATCTTTTTGACAGCTCATCTGATGTCGACAAGGACCGCATGATCTCACTCGTTTCGAAGCTGTCTGAAGATCAGCTTGACGCAGTTCTTAAAAACGAAAAGATAACTCTCGATTCATTGCGGCCCGAAAATGTCGAAACCCGCGTTCTGCGTCGCAAATTTGCAAAAGAGAACATCACCGATCTCAAAGAACTTCTCTACTACCTGCACGAAGAAAAGGGCTCCGACTTACATATTTCTATCGGCCTGCCACCAAGCATAAGGGTACACGGTGAGCTCGTCAGAACCACATTCGAAACCATTACTCCCGAAAAAAGCCGGTTTTTGCTGTTTTCGATCATGAACGACGCGCAAAAGCGCGAATTCAATGAGCGCATGGAACTCGATTTTTCATACGAAATTTCTGACTGCGCCCGTTTCCGCGTTAACGTCTTCATGCAGAAAAACGGTATGGCGGGTGTCTTTCGTATCATTCCGAATACGGTTCCGACTTTCGAAGAACTCTCGATCGACAAGTCGATCATGGAAAAGATCTGTAATCACAAAGCCGGCCTGATTCTCGTTACCGGCGCCACCGGGTCTGGTAAATCTACGACTCTTGCGGCCATGATCGATCATGTTAACCGCATGCGCTACGATCACATCATTACCATCGAAGACCCGATCGAGTTTGTTCACCCGCATAAGCGCAGCGTCGTCAGTCAGCGCGAGCTTGGCACCAATACCCTTTCGTTCTCCAACGCCCTGAGAAGCGCGCTGCGTGAAGATCCTGACGTTATTCTCGTTGGCGAAATGCGCGATCTCGAAACGATGAGTCTTGCCATTGCCGCCTCAGAAACTGGTCACCTGGTCTTTTCAACCCTTCATACGATCAATGCCTACGAGTCGATTCACCGTATCGTTGGTTCGTTTCCTGGCGATGTGCAGCAGACAATCAGAATGCAGCTTGCCGGTACTCTCAGAGGCATCGTTTCGCAGCGCCTGGTTCCGGCTTATCTGTCGGCCGGCCGCGTTCTGGCCTACGAGGTTCTCGTCGGCTCAACACCGGTTCGCCGCTGTATCAAAGAAGACAAGAGCGACCAGCTGCTGTCGATCATGCAGACCAGCCGCGGCGATGGCATGATCACGATGGATCAGTGTCTCGAAGATCTTGTTGTCAGCAAAAAGATCACTTATGAAGATGGTCTGAAACACGCCGAAGATAAAAAAGACTTTCAGAAGCGTCTTGAAGAAAGAATCGGCAAGGGCAGCGCCAAAGCTTACGGTTTGCCGACCTCTGAAGTCAGCAAACCCGAAAAACCGCTGCCTCAGCCGCCAAGACCAGCCGGCCAGGCCGCCAAGAGCTGAGCCAGAAACTGACGAAAGAACAGATAAAAAAACGGTCTGCCGCAGAGTCATGCAGCAGACCGTTTTTTATTTGCGCGTATCAGCGTAAGCGCTTTACCACTTGATTTTGAACGATTTGACCGGCTTTTCGATACCCTTCAGCTGATGGGTACCGTAGGGCTCGATTTCGAATATCTGGCGGTTTATGCGCTGCAGGGTGTTCTCTGAAATGACGATTTCGAAAGCGTCAGCGACGCCCTCAAGGCGCGAGGCCAGGTTCACTGCGTCTCCGAGAACGTCATTTTCGGTTCTGATGACCGAGCCGCTGTTAACGGCGATGCGTATCGCCAGTTGCCGCTCTTCTGGAACGGTCTGATTGAAGGCAGCAAGCTTACGCTGAATCTCAATTGCGGCGAGTATGGCATTGTTATGGTTTTCGAATACCACCAGAAACGCGTCACCAATCTTTTTGAGAGCATCACCGCTGTATTTTTCGAAAACCGGCTTGAGAATTTCATCATGCTGCTTGAGCATCGACATGACTTCTGAAAGCGATGCTTTGCTGCTGAATGCGGTGTAGCCCTTGACGTCGGTGAACATGATCGACAGGTCGAGAGTGTGGCTGACCTTGATGAGCTGGTCGTATTTTTCGAGCTCTTCGAGCGCCTGGCGTCTCTTTTCGAGCACTTCATCGAGGTGGTTGTCAGAGAGAACGACTTTTGCTTCGCCTTTCGGGCGCAGCAGGTTCGGATCGACAGAGCCGCCGACGCTTTCGATCATGTCGACAAGAGCCTTGCGGTCGATTTCATTTTCGAGGGTTTCGATATGTTCGCATAGAGGCTCGGTGATAAGCTTGCCGAGGCTGAGAAAGAAGTCAGTGACTGCGCCCTTCAGCCTGAAATCTTCATGGAAGAAATAGCGTGCCAGAGTCTTGACTGCACGCTTCATGACATCAGGCTCCTCATCGGGCATCAATGTTTCCATGATTGAGAATGCAATGCGCCGGTCTTCAATTGAGTCGAGTGCAATGATACAGCAGAAGCGGTAAGCCTTGCTCGGTGAAGTGAGGCCCTGCACCAGGCCTTCGGGGTTGCTGTGATAGACATGCCCGAGAATTTTACCGACCCGGTCAACGTCATCGAGGGTAATTACTTCTGACCTGCGGTTCAACAGCTGGTCAAGCATGCGCAGAAACTCAGGGCGCCCATGAGACGCAGTTTCGAGCATCAGGTCGAGCATCATTCCGGGCTGGCATGTCTGTAGAAAATCTTCGACAGCCTTGACAGAAGTCGGGAAGGGGTTGCGGGCCAGGCATGAGATAATGGAGCGCAGGTTTTTCATGCTCTTTTCAACCTGCAGCTGTCTGGCAACCACTTTTACATCTGCTTCGGCCAAAGATTTCCAGCTTGCTACGGCTTCAGAGACATAAAATCTGACCGTTTCGTTTGAATGACTGAAACCCAGAAAAACCGTGCGGCGCAGGTTTGGATTTTCGGCCTTTTTAAGCAGCTGTGAGAGCCAGCGCGCCACTTTTTCGTCGGGGTGGGTCAGCAGATTGAGAATAGTATTGACCACGTCTTTGGAAGATATATCAGGAACGGAGGCAAATACCGATTGAATGCGTAATTCGTCGCTGTTTTCGAGAAATTTTGTCACTGCCGGTACCGCATCAGGGTGGTTCATCGACAGCAGGGCCGAAACGATGTGAGGCATCAGGCCCGGTTCGGTACCGTCTTCGAGGATGTTCTTGAGCGTGATCACCGCTTTGGGGCCGATCATGAGCAGAGCTTTACGTGACCAGAACTGAACATCATCAGATGGGTCGTTCAGGGCCCTGACGATCGCCGAGACCGAAGCTTCGCCGTAGTTGACCAGACAGTTGGCCGCAGCGTTTCTCACTGGCCAGTTGCAGTCGCCGAGAAGCTTGATAAGAACGTCGATCAGATTCTGATCCGGGGCGATTTTCTGGAGAACGCCGAGCAGAAAGAGGCGTTCCTGTTTGTTGCCAGATTCGAGAATTCTGATGATCGGGTTCAGGGCCAGACCACCGATAGAACCGATAATCTTGATAATCTGAAAGCGCAGATTTTCGTCTTCAGTGCCGAGATTGCGCAGCAGCAGCTCAAGATTCAGGTTTGGTTTGACGGCCAGACAGTCAGAAGCATAGTCGGAAACTATGCGGTCATGGTCTGAAAGACAGCCGATCAGAGTCATGGTTGCCTCGTCGCTTTTGAGACGTGCGAGGTTTTCGATGGCGAGCATGCGGTGTTCCTGGTCGTTGGCAGAAAGCAGACGTTGAATCAACGGCATCGACTTTTCGCCGAGCAGGTTTACGAGAATGCGCACAATTTCGTATCTGATCAGCGAATCAGCTTTACTGAAAGTTGCGGTCAATCGGTCAAAAACTTTTGGCCCGAGTTTCTGCAGCTGTTCGGCCGTGAGTCGCCTGATTGCCCAGGAAGGGTCAGCAAGACGATGAATGAGAAAATCTATCGCCAGTAATGTTCCCAGTTCGCCGAGTGCTGAAACAATCGCGTAACGCAGCGGAAACCCGCCCTCATCATAAAACTTCTGCAGTTCAGGTATGACCGCATCCTGGCCGATTTTAACGAACAGGGCAATAACACTGTTGTTGGGGATCTTTGCCGGGGTTGCAATGATTTTGCGCAGATCGTCGAGGATTGTGGTGCCAAACCCAAGCAGCTGTTCGAAGCAAAGCTTTCGAACCGCCCAGTTCGGGTCGTTAAGCATCTGGTAAAGGGCTCTGGCGTTCTCGATCTTTTTCTGGGCGGCAATGGCACGCACCGCATAGCCGCGCAGTTCAGAATCTTTGCTGACGAGAACGTGCCTGATACAGGCCAGCGATTTGTCGCTGCCGATATGCCCGAGAATATTGAGAATCCAGTAAAACTGGTCAACGTTGGCTTCTGAAAGCGAGCCTTCGAGAAGGTCGCTGATGTCTTCGCCCCATTCGCGCAGGGTTTTGGCGGCAGCTTCACGTTTGTGCCACGCCTTGTCGCTCAAAAGGCTGATAATTGCGCGGGCGGCATCGGCAGAATGTTCAATCAGAAGCGCGTTAAGCCCCTCACGCCAGAGTGCATCGTCTGTACTGTTGATCAGTTCATATGGCGACCGGCTCATCAGGTTTCCTCAGGCTGGTTTGATTGTTTCAGGTATCTTGATTGTAAACCTAAGATTAACATATAATCGACCTGTGTGTGAATATATTTAGGGAGACTGGTATGCCTCTTTATGAATTTTGTTGCGCTGACTGCCGGAAAAAGTTCACGGTTTTGTGCCCGATCAGCAGCCGTGATGAAACTCACGCCTGCCAGCATTGCGGTTCGCAGAAAACCTCGCGGCTTGTTTCTCGTGTCAAAACTGTTCGCAGCGAAGAACAGCTAATGGAATCACTGGCCGACCCGACAAAAATGTCGGGAATCGACGAAAACGACCCGCGCACCTTTGCGACCTGGGCCAAAAAAATGGCCAGGGAAATGGGCGAAAACATGGATGATGAAATAGAAGCCATGGCTGCCGAAGAATTTGCCGGCGGTGCTGGCGAAGAACCGGCCGGCCCGGGCCCTCAGGGGTTTTCAGGCCCGGACGGCGACGACCAGCCATAAATCTGCCTGAGCGCTTCATACACCGAAGCGGCTGCCGCTGATGAAACATTGATACAGCGGGTGTTCTGCAGCATTGGCAAAGTTATCAGGCTGTTCGCTGCTTTTGCGTGTTCAAAGACTCTTGTCGGCAGCCCGGTTGACTCTGAACCAAACACCAGGGCATCGCCAGACTGGTAGCGTGCTGCCGTGTAGCTTTGCTGGCCGTGCGCCGAAAGGTAGAAGACCCGCTTGTTGTTCGCCCACTCGAAGAATTCATCGAGATCGTTCAAAATGACCGGGTTGAGAGATTTCCAGTAGTCCATACCGGCTCTTTGCAAGGCTGTATCGGTGAGCCTGAACCCGAGCGGTCTGACCAGAACCAGTTCGGCGCCGGTTGCGGCGCAGAGCCTGGCAATATTGCCCGTATTCTGCGGAATGTCAGGCTCGATGAGCACGACACTCAGTGGCTTTTGCGTCTGCGGTGGTATAAAAAACTGTTGGTCTGACATTTGCTGCTCTCTTTTTGCTGGTTATGCAATCAACTGCGGGTGGCGGCGACCATGTAGAAGCTGACTTTGAACGAACCGTTTCTGTCAGTTCTTTCGCTGCGGTCGATTTCGAGGTTTATAAAGCCATGCCGCTGCCACAGCTTTTTAATTTCTGCCCGGTCGAAGAAATGAATGGTGCCGAGACCAACTACCGGGCCATCTGCCACATTACGCCAGCTGTGTGCGTCAATCTTTTCGCCGGTGCCAAACCCGGTTGTGGAACGGGTAAACAGCACCGAGGCGAAAAATCTGCCGCCGGGCTTCAGGGTTCTGCTGATCTCTGAAAGAATGCTATTTACCCCGGCAGTGCTGTTTGACGCGAGAGCACCGATTTCGACAACTGCGTCGAAACAGGCGTCGGCGAATGGCAGTTGCCCGGCATCAGCCTGCAGCAGATGCGGTTGTGAAACCTCGCCGTGGCACAAATCTCTGGCTCTGGGTAGAGCGGCGAAAGCGCCGTCAAAGGCAAAGGTTTTGAAGCCTTCACGACAGAGATACCAGGTGTTGGCACCGGTGCCGCAGCCAAGATCGAGCACCATGGTTTTATGGCGCCGTGCCACCGGAAAATTTCGTGCCATGAATCTGACGAGTTCCTCGGCAGGGTATTTGCCCCAGTTTCTCGTTTCGTGCACTTCATTCCATTGTTTGTCAAAGGTTTTCATCGTTGGCTCCGTAGTGATAATGCAGAAGAATCTGCGGGGTCAGCCCGGTAAGTTTCTGCCAGTGCCCAGAAAACAGCGCGTATTTCTGCTGGTTGAAAATGCGCCGGCCGATAAAAAAATCATGGCGGCGTGCTGAAAAGCCGGATTTAAAGCGGAAAAGGCTGTCGTCATCGGCAAGCGACAGCCCGCCACCCAGGTGCAGCAGTTGTCGGCCTGAGCCACAGAGTCTGCGGGCAAATTCGAGCATCAGAAAAGAGTTTGCCTGGGTATGCAGCAGCTGCGGGTCTGAGGCGCCAAGATGGTAATGGGCGCTGATCGGATCAAGCAGATATATGGCAGCTGCAGCCAGGCGACCGTCGTCGGTGAAGGCACCGGCATAAAAACAGCTCTCTTCGGGCAGGGCTGCGAGTGCGGCGAAATACTGCCGCGAAAAATGATAATAGGCTCTGGCCTCAAGGCGTTGCATCGTCTGGTCGTAGAGAGGCGCAAACTCTGCCGGGTCAGCCAGACGGCGAACGCTCAGGCCGAGTCGGGTGCCCTTTTTCCAGTTGCGCTGGCGAGCTGCTGAACAGCTGTTTAAGACGGCTTCCGGCCCATTTGTAAGATCGATGCTGACGGTGATGCGGTTATGACTGACCTGGCAGGCCGGGTCTACGCAGGTTTGAAAGGGGGTGAGCGGATTGAACCTGATAAATTCAGCGACAACGTGGTTTGCTGTGGCCCAGCTGCGCATCTGACGGTAAAATTCGTCGATCTGCTCTGTGTTCAGATCGAAAAACACAGGGCCACCGTAGCCATAGGCGGTTTCGAGATCGACTTCGCCGTTGCCGCCGACTGCTTCGGGCACCCGCTTCATCAGAAACGGGTAAAAGGCCCGGCCGTTGCTGCCGGCGGAAAAAAACAGGGCCGCCGGCTGGTCATCGCCATTTGCCGCAGTCGCAGCGTGGCAGGCGTGGCTGTAGTAAATTTTGCCGCTGAATTCGGGCAGCTGCGTAAAAATCTGCTGCCAGCGTTCTTTTTGCGTTATGAACTCAAGGTGCAAGATCGACGACCTCGCCAAGATGCTGCCAGGTAAGGGGTTCGTCGGCGGCAATATCTTTGAGCAGCCGGCGGTTCATTGTCTGTGGCAACAGTTCAGGGTGAATGCCGGCCGCCGGCCGTTTTATGGCGACATTGCGGCCATCGATGATGTCGCCGGCGCGCAAATCGCGGGCAGCGACCAGCCCGCGTCTGACAAGCGGCAAATTCTGTTCTTCACTGCGGGTTGGCTGTTTTATGCCGTCACCAAGCATGGCATAAGTTCTTTTGACGGATCTGACCATTGCGGCAAATTCTTCCGGCTGCATCGATGCCGCGTGATCTGGCCCGGGCATGCCCCTGTCGAGAGTCAGGTGTTTTTCGATGATTACTGCCCCGAGCGCCGTTGCTGCAACTGCAGCCTCGCAACCTTCGGTGTGGTCAGAAAAACCAACGGGCAGATCGAATGCCTGACGCATGGTGGCAATGGCCCTAAGGTTGGTTTCATCGGCAGGTGCCGGGTATTCGGTCGTGCAGTGCAGCAGAATGATTTCGGGGGCCCCGGTATCACGCAGGCTGGTTACTGCCTTTTGTACTTCTCCAAGCGTGCCCATGCCCGTCGAAAGAATTACCGGTATTTTTTTGCAGCCGATGGCCGCAAGAAACGGCAGATTGGTCAGTTCGCCAGACCCGATTTTTATGGCTGCCGAGCCGATACCGCAGAGCAGGTCGAGACTTAACTGCCCGTCAGGCGTTGAAAGAAACATCAGGCCGCGGCTTTCGGCGTAGTCTTTCAGATCACCAAAATCGGCAAAATCGAGTTCGAGACTCTTCAGCAGCTGATACTGGTCGGCTACCGCCACTTTCTGCTGGTATGGAGCCGTAGCGGCATACTGCCCGGTACATTCAAAGGCTTTGAACGTCTGAAACTTAACGATATCGGCCCCGGCTTCGGCTGCCGCATCAACCAGGCGTCGAGCCAGTTCGATACTGCCGTTATGATTGACGCCGGCTTCGGCAATGATGATCGGCCGGGTTGTAAAACGTTTCAGAAAATTACTGGGCATGTTTAACTCTTGAAGCTGGCGGCGTCAGCGTATGTCTGCAGGTTTTTCCGCACCCATTCAACGGTTTTCTGCAGACCGGTTCTGAAGTCGACAGCCGGCTGCCAGCCAAGGTCACGGCGTGCCTTTTCGGCGTTGCCGAGCAGGCGCATTACCTCTGAGTCGGCCGGCCGGTCGCGGCTGGCGTCATGCACGATTTCGATTCTGCTGCCGACCAGATCGGCGATCAGATCAGCAGTTTCGCCGATTGTTCTGGCACTGCCGGTCGCCAGATTATAAACTTCGGCCCGCCCGGGTGCGTACCGGGCAGCAGCCATAAAGCCTGCTGCCGTGTCAGTGACAAAATTGAAATCTCTTACCGGCCGCGTGTCACCGAGTTTGACACAACGGCTTTGCAGCGCCTGGGCGATGATGGTTGGTATGACCGCCCGCAGAGACTGGCGTGGCCCGAAAGTGTTGAAAGGCCTGACGATGGTCACCGGCAGACCGAAAGCGCAGTGATATGAGTTACCGAGCATATCGGCCGAAATTTTGCTGGCAGAGTAGGGCGATTGCGCCTGCAGCGGGTGCTCTTCATCGATCGGTACCCGCAGTGCTGTACCGTATACTTCGCTGGTCGAAGTAAGCAGCGTGAGTCTTGTTTTGTGCCTTCTGGCCGCTTCGAGAATGTTGAGGGTGCCGTTGATGTTGGTTTCGACGTAGCTCTGCGGCGCTGTATAAGAGAAGGGTATGCCAATCAGAGCCGCCAGATGAAAGATCGTATCGCAGCCATCGACCAGACGGTCGACCATAAACGGGTCGCGAATATCGCCGGCAATAATGGTAAGGGCGGGGTGGGGTGCGGTTGCGGCCAGCCAGCCAGTATCTGACTTTGAATTATAACGGGTCAATGCTTTGACGCGGGCACCGGCGGCCAGCAGCGCCTCGGTCAGGTGACTGCCGATAAAGCCGGCCGCACCGGTTACGGCCACCGTTCTGTCTTTAAAAAAGTCAGTATTCATATTGACCTGCCAGCGAGGCAAAGCTGTCGCGCGCCTTCGAATAATCGTGCGGGTTGCCGATGTCGAGCCAGAATTCAGAGACCGGGTAACAGCTGACGCCGCCAAGGCGGCTGATTGCCAGTTTTATGAGATCAGGCATATCGAGTTTTTCTCCCGGCATTACATGATCGAGCATTGCCGGCTCGACGACATACACGCCGGCATTGATAAAGATGCTGTGTGATGGCTTCTCTTCAATATCGATCAGTTCATCGCCACGCATCTGCAATACCCCGTAAGGTATCTGAAAATTGAATTCGCGTGTGCAGACCGTAAGCGGTTTGGCGCCGGTCTGGTGAAATTCAAGCAGACTGCCGAAATTGATCGGTGAGAGAATGTCGCCGTTCATGAGAATGAAAGGCTCTGCCGGGCGTTCTGGCAGCAGCGACAGCGAGCCTGCAGTGCCGAGGAATTTCTCCTCTTCGAGAAAACTCAGATTTACACCGGTAACCGGGTGTTCGGCAAAATAACCACGAATTTTTTCGGCTTTGTAGTTGATGGAAACAAAAACATTTTCGATGCCGTGCCGGCGAAGTTGCTCGATGATGATTGCCAGAATCGGTCTGCCACCAACCGGCAGCAGAGGTTTTGGCGTTTCGCGGGTTATTTCGCCGAGGCGTGAACCAAGCCCACCAGCCATGATTACCGCCAGGTTTGGCCGTGGTTTGCGCGAAATCAGATCCTTGAGCTGCACCAGTCTGACCACGCGCATCTGACGATCAACTACCGGCAGATGTTTGATCGAACGGTTGGTCATCAGAAACAGCAGTTCGTCGTCGGGCGTGTTCTGCGCGGCGGTGATCGGCCGGCGGTTCATCAGGCTTTCGATCGGACTGGTGAGATCGGCACCGCGAATGATGCCGCGGCGGATATCGCCGTCGGTTACCGTGCCGATCAGCTGCAGTTGCTCATCAACCACCAGAGCGATTTCGAAGGCGGTGTCGTCGATGACCCGCAGAGTATCGAGTATACTGGTCTGCGGCCTGATGAGAATCTTTTCAAATGAACGGCTGATAAGTCACCTCGTGCGTTATCTTCAAACCCTGAAAACATAGCAGAATTGCTACCGGTCGTAAACATGTTTTGATTTTTACTGCATTTTTATCAGCCGGAATGTGTTAGAATTTCGCAAACGTGGTCTTAATGTGAGGTTTTCATGCTTGAGATGATTGAACAGCGCAGATGGAAACTCATCTGCAGCATAATTGCCGGATTACTGCTGCTGATATTCATAAAAAATGCCTGGGTCTGCGACGATGCCTATATAATTTTCAGGTCGATAGAGCAGCTTTATGCCGGCAATGGCCCGAACTGGAACCCGCACGAAAGAGTGCAGGCTTACACCAGCCCTCTGTGGTACTGGTTGCTGGCTATTTCGCGGGCGGTGTCGTCCGATCATTTTTTCAACTTTTTTCTGCTGTCGCTGGTTTTGTTTTTAATCCTGGGTTTGAGAATACGCAGATATTTTGGCGACAGCCGCAGCTGTGCAGTTTTTCTTTGCCTGGCTGCCGGCTCGAATGCCTTTTTCGACTTTACCACTTCAGGCCTCGAAAACATACTGGCCTATCTGCTGGTAGCCCTTGCGTTCTTTTACGGGCTCGAAGCCGTGAAGATCGACCCTGTCTCACCTCGTGCGGAAACCCTTTTCAGGCGCAGTCTCTGGGCCTTTGCCCTGTTGCCGGTTTGCCGCCATGATTTTTTGCTGATCGGGTTATTGCCGGCACTTGTTCTGATCAGGCAGTTTCGTGGAAATGGCCGTTCGCTGGCCGGCAGCCTGCTGCTGCTTTGCGGGCCGCTGCTTGCCTGGTCGGCCTTTTCGCTGATTTATTACGGGGCACTTTTTCCGAATACGGCATATGCAAAGCTTTCTACCGGCATTCCCCACTGGCTGCTGCTGCGCCAGGGGCTTTATTATTTCTGGGAAACCTTTGTCGGCGACCCTCTGACTATGCTGATCATTGCCGGCGGATCTGTTGCGGCCTTCTGTAACAGAATGCCTTTTATGCGTTCAACTGCGACTGCAACCGTTTTATATCTGATCTACATTCTCTGGGCCGGTGGCGACTTCATGCGTGGCCGGTTTTTCTCGGTGCCTTTTCTGGTGGCGCTTATAATGCTTCTTGAATCAGGAATTGCCGAAAGATTCTTCATGGCAAAAGCCTCTCTGGCAAAAGTTATTCCGGTTATTTTTCTGGCTTATCTTCTCGCTTTTCCTCACACACCGGTTAATACGTGGTTCGGGTTTCAGGATTTTTCAGTCAACAACGGCATTGCTGACGAAAGAGGCTACTTCTTCGACGTCTGTTCTTTGTATGCCTATTTGCACAGTGGCCCAGGCGGCCTTTTCCCTGATTTTGAATGGAGTCAGATCGGAAAGCAGATCGCTGAGAACGGAGTCGGATATCTTGAAAATGATTTTAACGGCATGCTTGGCTTCTGGGCCGGAGTTAAGCCGATTATCGTCGACCGGCTGGCCCTGGCCGACCCGTTTCTGGCCCGGCAACCGGTCAGCCCGCAGATAGCGTGGCGTGTCGGGCATTATAAACGTGATGTCCCGGTAGAATATCGTGCCAGTCTTGAAAACAGCAGAAATATGTTCTCTGATACTCAAACAGCCTCTTTGTATGATAAAATTCTGCTTGCCACCCGCGAGCCACAAATTTTTTCTTTTAAAAGATTGCTGGCGATTGTAAAATTAAATCTCGGCATAAACTGAAGTTAGAAGAAAATGCCGGCCGGGAGTGGGAACAATGAAACATCTCGAACAGATTGCCGAAGCACTGCGGGGTCTTGCCGACCGTTATGGCATCACCATAACCGAGGTTCCTGACCGGCTGCGTGAAAAAATTCTGCATATTACCGGCCCTGAATGTGCCGCAGATCTTGATCTGGTGCTGCAGCCACTGCGAGATAATCTGTTACGCCAGATCAGGGTCAGAGCCGGCAATAAGGTTGAAGAACGCGTTGTGACAGGTGCTGTAGAGGCAACTGCTTCTCTTGAAGGCTTTTCACGCGAAACTGCCAGGCAGGTTATCGACCTCTGGACCTCTATTTTCAAGGTCAAAACGGTTAAGAAACTTATTGAATCACAGGAATTCGACGAATTCGACCGGCTCGATGCCGAGCTTGTCATTAAAGATGACATAAAACTGGTAACTGATGAAAGCGTCGAAAGGGTTTTTAATCCCTTCGATTCGGTTTCAAAGGTTGTTGAGCCGCAGGTCGCAGATTATGATGGCAAATTTGGCGACTGGGCTTCCGAAAATGTCACCGAATTTTCTATCAGCGCTGCCGAAAACCAGATCAGTATCAATGTCGAGAGTTTTGATGCCAAACCGGTTCCACTTGCTGACAGCCGGCGTTCGGGGTCCAGTGAGGCAAAGGACGGTCAGGGTAAAAGCCGGCGAAAACGCAGCGAAAACAGGTCGGAAGTTGAATTTGAAATGGGTGTTGCCGCTCCGCCTTCTTCTTCACCATCGTCTGCTGTCAAATACACGATCGATGATGCTTTCAAACAACTGCGCAATAATAATTTCGATCTGGCATCAAAAATAATGATGGAACTGGCGCGCGGTGGTAACAGCAAAGCCCAGTTTCATCTCGGTGAGTTTTACCTGATGGGTACCGGTGTCGAAATCAGCGAAGAAAAAGCCAAATACTGGCTGCGTAAAGCGGCAGCTCAGGGCTCTTTTCCTGCCAAACAGAAGCTTGAAGATCTTGAAAGTAATGATGGCTCAGGTGGCTGTTTTGGCTGCTTTTTTACAATTGTGGTCGTCGGTGGTGCCCTGAAACTGCTTTCGGTGCTGGCCGGGCTTTAAGCTCCAACTGCCGGGGGATTTGATTTATCTGAGAATCCAGGCAGAAATCAGCAGACTGAAAGAGGCGAACAGCAGCAGCGATGATGCGATAACATGGTTCGTCGGATTCATTAATGACCGGCTCGTCTGAAACGGCCGACCGGCAATCATTACTGCGCCGGGTTTTGAAGCCGGCACCTGCAGGAAAAAACCGAAAATTGCCGCAGAATAGTAGATACCGCCAAAAACCAGCCCGTAAATACCGCTCTTGAACAGCAGACTCATCCCGGCAATGACAGCGGCATATTTGATCAGAACCGAATACAATAGATTGCCGCCCTGCAGCAACAGCAGCAGGCCAAGGATAGCAGATACAAACTTGTTGCGATTCATTGCAGTCAACCATATTCAAGAATTAATCAATCCTAACAGAGGCGGTTAAAAAAGTCACAAAATTTCTCTTGACGCGACGCAGCAAAAAATGTCATAATTGCAGCATAAAAATACAGGCAAGGGAGTACGGTTTTGAGTCACACTGCATTAGTCTGGTCCGCTTTGATTGTTTATGTTGTTATCACTTTTGCCCTGACAATCAGGGGTATGCGCCGCACCAAAGATCTGGCGAGTTTTGCCGTCGGCAACCGCGATATCGCTCCGGGCTGGGTTGGTCTGTCGCTCACCGCACAGCTTACCAGTGTCGCCACCTTTGTGGTTAACCCGGGTCTGGTATACCATTATGGTTTGTCGGCTCTTCTCGGGCTTGGCTTTGCTGCCGGCATGGGCATCATTGCAGGGCTCTGCCTGCTGTCTGGCCCGTTCAGAACTGTTGGCGACAAAGTAAAAGCTCTGACGATTCCGCAATGGATCGGCTCACGTTATGATTCGAAGGGTCTGCGCCTGTTTTTTGCGGTAATTTCGTTGTCGTTGATCAGCTTTATTGTTCTGATCGCCGTTGCGATTGCACTGACTCTTTTCAGCCTGCTGCAGATGACCGATATCAATCAGACTACCTGGCTGGTCGTCGGCGTTATGGCATTCGTTTTTTCATACACCCTGCTTGGTGGTGCCAACACTTCGACCTACACCAATGCAATTCAGGCTCTGGTAATGCTTGTTGTCGGCCTGATCCTCATTTTCAGCGGTTACGAGCATTTTGCCAGCGGCGAAGGTCTTTTCGCCAAGCTTGCTGCGATTGACCCGGGTTTGACTGCGATGACCAATGCCGGTTCGCCATTTTTCCGCAATTTTCTTGAAGTTTTCTTCTGCAATTTCCTGGTGGGTCTTGCAATTGTCTGCCAGCCGCACATTCTCGGCAAATCTCTGCTGCTTAAGGATGAAAGCCAGATCAAGACCTATCTTGCCACGGCCATCATTGCCGGCACCGTATTCGTATCGGTCATGCTGGTCGGTCTATATGCCAGAGTAACCCTGCCGCAGCTCACCGCCGTCGATCGCGTTGTTCCGACCTATATCGCAATGAATTTCGGTTCGGCTACGCAGGTGCTTATCAGCATCGGCCTTCTCTGCGCCGGTATTTCGACGCTCGAAGGTCTGCTTCTGGCCCTGTCGGCAATTTTCTCAAGTGACATATACCTGACTCTCAAGCCCCTGAGTGCCGAAAACCGCGACGCCGAACTTAAAAAAGCTCTTACTTTCGGCCGCGTTGCCCTGGTTTTCGTCGGTTTCATCTGCATCGGCCTGTCGGTATGGCAGTTGAACAATCCAACCGGTGGTTCAGTAGCCATCTTTGCTCAATATGGTGTTTATCTGCTCTTTACGGCGACTTTCCTGCCGATCGCCTGCGGCCTGTTTCTGCCGGCCGTCACCCGCGAGCTGATCACCAAGGGTGTCATTGCTTCGACCGTTTTCTACTTCCTGCCGGCGCTTCTCTTTAAAGTCGCCCCAACCCTGCCGGTAATCAGCATGTCTAACAACCCGGCAATTCTGGCCACTTTCGGCATTCTCGCCGGCTGGCTGGTGGTCGGCGGCGGCCTCGCTCTGCAGCCAAAAGCAGTGAAAGAATAAAGACACCCGCTCTGCATTTGTCAAAACCGGGCTGAAAGGGTTCAACAAGCCCTTTCAGCCCGGTTTTGACAACAAATTGTCATGCCGTTTTTGTGATATTACGATTATATGACAATCTTTTATGCTTAGAAAAATTAATGGCTGGCCAATAATACAAATGTTGGAGTTAAGGGTGTCTAAGACCAGATAAATCGGGTTTTCAGGGAATTGAACAGTTTGAACTTCTGGGTCAGGAACTGGAAGCGGCCGACTACGATGCCGGGGGAGATTTCGAGTTCTTTGGCGACTGCATGGACATCGGCAATGGACTTTAATCTGCTGATTCTGGCGTTATATTTTTCAGGAATCAGCGTTTCGGCGGCGAACTTATCGGCTCTGACCTCGATCGGGTTGGTTTTGTCGCCGGAATTAATGAACAGATCTTTTTTGCTGTCGTTAAGAATGTGCCCGGCTTCATGAAAAAATGAGAACCAGAAGAGATCGTTGCTCTTTCCGCGCAGATTAAGCAGAATCATCGCTTTTTCCGGCGAAAGCCAGCGGCTGGCGCCTGACCATGGAACTTTGGGAAATTCTTTTACCAGAGACAGAGCAACGCCGGCTTCGGCGCACAGGGCCGTCATTTCTGGAATGAAAACTGCCGGCTCTTCTCTTGTCAGGTTTCTGATTTTGTTCAGAGCCTCTCTGAATCTGGTCTTTTCAAAGGCCTGGCAGATGATTTTTGCTGCCTGCAGTTCACCAATTCTGATCCAGGTTGCTGCCGCGCCAGGGTTGGTGTCAAAGCAGCTCGAACGGCGCGGAGCTACCTCAGGGCTTTGCCAGATTTCATACCAGCCGCTTACATCGCTGACCCCAAAAAATTTGAGGCATTCTCTAACTCTGGAAAAGGTTTCTGTTGACGGTTGAACCAGCTTTCGCAGCGTCAATTCCTTGAATGGAATAATTTTCAGCCACTCAGCCTCACCTTCAAGGCGTTCTTTTTCGCGCAATCTGGCCAGCTGTTCCTGATATTGCGACTCAAGGTTGTTCCAGAATCTGGCCGGAGTTCCGGTTACCAGCTCAAATCTGTTGGCTGTGTCAGGGGTTATTGGCTGTTCGCCCTTGATTATTCTGATGATTGATTGCTGAGTAAGCCCGGTTCTTAATGAAAATTCTTTCAGTGACATGCCTGAAAATTCTAAAAATTCTTTCAGGCTCTCACCAGGAATTACAGCATAGTCAGGCGAAAATTCAACGAGCTTCTTTGCCATGATCTACTCCTAATGCGTATCTGCGATTTCAATAGTCAGAACTTCGCAGATTTCTTTTAAATCAAGGCCGCCTGCCGCAAGCTCAGGCACCGGATCACCCAGAGCATATTTTTTCCAGCTTCCTGTTATTAAAATAAATCTTCATGACTATTTTGTCAATTTAATTAACATGATATGTTAATTAAATAGTGTTTTGTTTGCTGCCGGAACTTTTGTCAGATTAATGAAACTTTGCCATTGCTTGATTCGGCTCGGCCGCTGGTGCAGAGATGGGTGAGCCCTTGCTGAATGGCGGCTGCGACGTTCTGGCCAACTCTGGCAAA
>Ga0116144_10002899_pt1 | contig 17799 bp, 16 predicted proteins | sample AD_UKC035_MetaG_FD_89746 | JGI IMG/M metagenome (GOLD analysis project Ga0116144, IMG submission 89746) | Active sludge microbial communities of municipal wastewater-treating anaerobic digesters from USA - AD_UKC035_MetaG | ecosystem: Engineered > Bioreactor > Anaerobic > Digestate | place: USA...
GGGGCCTCTACGAGAAGGAGGCCGTGTCGCGCCTAAAGCGCCTTACGCAGCAGCAGATCGCGCAGGACGTTATTGATCATCCGATCCTTGATGAGTTCACCTCCGGCCTTGTGAAGAACCTTGGCGCCCAGATCAAGGATGGCGCCGAGAAGGCTGGCCTAGATGCCAAGAAGAAGCCTGAAGGCCCGGAGCAGAAGTCCATCAAGAGCGACATCCAGATCATAGCCGATGCCTTCAAGAACATCGACAAGTACAGGTCGGTGTGGGAGAAGACACAGAACTCGTTCAAGGGTCGGCTGCGTGCCGCTGAGGCGCGGCTGGAGAAGGCATCCACGCCAGAGGCTCGTGCGGAAGCCAATGCTGCAATCGCCAAGGAAAAGGCCAATCTTGAGTGGCTGGACACATACTTCGGAGAGGTGCTGTCGAAGCCATTCTCCGAGGCCGGAATGGGCGCTGCTGTCAAAGCGGGGATGAAGGATCTGAACATCCGCATCAACGACATCATCAAGAAGCATGACACAGAATACGACAGCGCCAAGCGCAGCCTTCAAGAGAAGCTCGTGCAGGAGGCTGGGCTCGGGGAGGAAGAATCCAAGTCCCTCGCTGATGAAGTTGGCCGGAGGTTCGATCAGCTTGCCGCCAAGGCTCGTCAGGCGATCATTGACCGGATCATCTCCCCGAAGGAGCGCAAGAACCCAAAGCGGAAGGAGGCCATTGATGACATCACCGCGCTGGTGAACCTAGAGGCTTTCAGTGACGAGGAGTTCATTAAGAAATACGGCGATGCCAAGGGCTGGGCAAGGATCACGCCCGATGTCATTGAGAACATCGAGAAGATGGCTGATAGCATGCATAAGTTGCCCGAAGGGCGCCCGCGCATGGAGGCGACCGAGGACATGTATACCTACTTGGCCAACCTAGAAGGGGTGAGTAAGTGGGAGATCGGACAGGCCCTGTGGTATGCGTCCATTCTAAGCGGACAGCAAACACACGAGGTGAACTTCGGAGCGAACTTGTTGCAGCTTATGAGCGAGACGCTGGTTGCTGTGCTGAGGTCCGTAAAGAACCCAAGAGAGATACCAGATTTGATCCGGGCTATTGGCTACGGCATCTCACGCGGCTCCCCTGAAGCTGCGTCGGTGTTCAGAACCGGATACTCGCCGATCCGTGGAAAGATCGAGATACCACCCATCCTTGAGCGCATAAAGTTCAAGGAACTCAAGGTGCGAGGCAGGGATATAAACCCATTCAACTATGCCAAATTCGTTCGCCGGTTGATGGTGGCCTCCGACGTTCTATTCTTCGAGCCACTAAAGGAACTACGTGCGCAGCAACTTGCCATGAAGGAGGCCAAGAGCAGCTTCCCGTCAGAGAACTATCGTCAGAAGGCATTCGAGATACTGAATCGTGGCAATGATGCCGTTGAGCGAGCGCAGGCCCAAGCCAACGAGGAGCACAAGGAAGACATAAAAAAGATCGACAACAGCGACATGACCGCCGCCGAGAAGACGAAGGCACGCAGGAAGGCGGACAGGGACAAGCCCCGCCGCGTATTCGAGTTGGTGGAGCGTGGTCGTCCGGATACCATTAAGTCGGACGCTGCAAGGTTCGCTGCTCGCGCCACTTACAACTACACTCCGGACGGGTTGTTGGGGGCCGTTGCCTCGGGCATTAACACGGCGCTTCGCGAGGCCCCTATCCTGCGAGCCCTTGTCCCGTTCGTCAACATCATTGCCAACGTGGCTAATGAGGCACTGAACTACACGCCGATCGGGTACGCTCGCGGCGTGGCTGGCGGCCCACTGACTCGTGGCATTCAAGAGAAGTGGAGTGCGCTGAAGATGAGCAAGGAGCGCATGACTCCATCACAACTTGAGGAGTATAAGGCCGACCAAACAGCCAAGTCCATCATCGGGCTGACAGCATTCGCTGCGCTCATGGCGCTCTCGCAGCCCGGTGATGATGACGAAGAACCTCTCATTGAGATCACTGGCAACGGGACCGGTAGCTGGAAGGGCAATCTTCCGCTCGTTGAGGGTACCGGGTGGCAGCAATACTCATTCAAGATCAAGGGCACTGACAGGTGGATCTCGTATCGAGAGAGCCCGCTATTCCTGATCTTTGCGCTGACCGGCCATTACAACGACACCAAGAAGTATCGCAAGGACAAGATAGACGACACATGGATGTCGCAGTGGTGGTTGCTGCCGGTAGGACGGCTCAAAGCCTCACCGACATGACCATGATGGGAACGATCCATGATCTGCTTGCCATCGTGTCAGACGAGCGTGGAGAGAACACCATGGAGCGCGTCATAAAGACCATGGGCAATGTCATTCGCGGAGGGGTTGTTCCAGCCATCTACACCCAGAGCGCCCGTCGGGTTGAATCGCTACTGGATATGCCAGCGAAGGACGTTCGCAACACCGTGCTCGGGTACCTGTATCAGGACATCCCTGTGATCAGGGGCGGTCTGTACGACCGCCTGAACTTCCTTGGTGAGCCAGTCATCCCAGAGGGAGGATTCCTTCCGCGTTTCCTTGGCAACGCCAAGACGGACTATGTGGCCGAGATCATCAACCGTGGATGGACCCCATCGGTCCCGGCACCCAACAGCCTCAGCGGATACGATCCAGCCCTCGGCAAGGAGCGCCTATTCACCGAGGAGGAGCAGTTCACCTTCTACAAGGTGCGCGGGGCGCTTCTGAAGCGGTACTTGGCCATGAACAAGGACAATCTGCTGTCCGCCGACAAGACGAAGCTGGATGAGGGTATGGGTGATGTCGAGGGCAAGCTCACCACCATGGCCAAGAAGTACATCATGTTCAAGGGCAGCAACAATAAGTGGGCGTTCCGCCCCGCAGAGGACATCAAGCAGGCCATCGAGAACGTCGATGAGAGGCTTGAGGAGATCCGAGAGGAGATACGGAGCCTCGAACAAGCCCAGTAGGAACAAATAACTCCTTGATAATCAGAGAGTTGGGCATATCTTTGTGCCATGCTCACCATTACAGGAAACGCCTGCGAGGGCTGCCTAGAACTGACCTATACGGACACCACGGGCGCCTACAACGCCCTGAGCAACCCGGACGGTTACGGCCCAGAGAACACCGTGGAGGGTCCCGATGACTTCTCTACTTACTCGCTTCAGGTGTGGCAGCCGGGGCTCACGACCCGCGATGCTCCCACCTACACCCTCAACCTACTGACCTCTGTTCCACTGCCGGACGAGGACTACTACTTCACTTGGACCATCACGGCTGAGGATATGGGCCTCGACGCCATCACCAGCGGCGTGTGGACCTTCGCGGCTACCGGGGTCCTCTCCCCGAACACATACGTGGCAGAGGTGCGCAAGATCTTCACCCTCGACGTGAAGGAGAAAGTGATCGACCCGGCCATGCTGAACGCCGATCCATCCTGCGCGTGCGAGGACTGTGACGCCGACCCATACACCCTCTACGCCATGTACGACTCGGTGGCCTGCAATGGCATTTGCAGCCCAGAGGCGTCACAGGAAGTGATCAACTACCTCTACACCCAAAAAGGCTGCTGCTAATGGCTTGCTCAACTTGCACGACTGACCCCTGCGCCTGCGGCCTTACGGTTCCCATCGGCCCTCGTGGATTTACCGGAGAGGCCGGGCCTCCCCCTACCCTTACGTTCGCCGTAACCACGCTCGCTCCGGGCAGCAACGCCACCGTCAACCAGACCGGTGGCGCCGGTGTTTATACCGTTTCCCTTGGCATCCCACGGGGCGCTACGGGGACCGGCACGCCGGGAACCAACGGAACCAACGGCCTCAATGCGTTCACCACGCTCACGGCCACCTACATCCAGCCATCCCAGAGCTTCCCCGTCACCATTGGCGTCGTGGATAGCTCGTGGGCGCAGCCCGGACAATGGGTATTCGTGCCGGGGGGCGGCTACTACATCGTGGCTACCGTTCCGAGTTCCACGTCGATCACACTGACCAACCCCGGAGCCGCTCAGGGCTTTGCCTCTGGCGTTCCCGGTAACGCAGCAGCGGGCTCATCCGTAGGTACCGCTGGCACCGGAGTGACCCCCGGAGGTCGTCCCGGCATTCAGGGCGAGACGGGTGCTGCTGGTGATACCGGAGACCCCGGAGCTGACGCACTGCTTCTGGTCACTACTACCGCTCCCGTATCTGCTCCTCCGGCCGGACAGAACACGGTCATTTATACCGACAGCGCGACCACGCCGACCTTCACTCGCATCATGGAATGGGATGGGGCCGCGTGGAACCAAGCCGCCAACATTCAGGGGGCTGCCGGAACCATCTGGGTGTCCACCCCCGGAGACCCAAGTGTAACGCTTCCATCTGGTCCTATCGGAACCTACGTGCTCCGCACCGACGTTCCGAGCATCTATGTGAAGACAGGGGCCTCCACGTTCACGCTGCAATCATCTCTGGCCGCTACGTTCACGCAGGTGGCTACGACCTCTGCCGGGAACTTCGGAGCCGTGCCGGTTCGCACCGAGAGTATGATCGGATTCGATCCGAACACGGACACCCACACCGCTCCGGGCACGTACACCTTCGACCTTCAGTATCAATCCACGGACGTAGCGGCTGACAAGGACATCGAACTCGACTGGGACGACACAGCCTACGGCTTCGGGGGCATGTGGACATTCTCCGTGGAGAACACCGATGGATCGCCCATCAACCTGACCCTAGCGGCATCGCAGTGGACCAAGAAGACAGGATTGACCATTCCTGCAACGATCGCTGCTGGAGCAACCCAGTTCTTCGTGTGCTACAAGTCCCCGGACGGGGCCTCGATGCTCATCGCTGACACCTTCGTAATCACAACTGCGTGATCAGCGACAATCAGATACTAGCCGCAAGGATCAACTTCGCGTGCTGCGAGATCGACTATCTACGCAGCTATGTGAAGGCGCTCACGTTCGGAGACGTTAGTTGCGCAGAAGAGCAGCGTCGGAAGTGGCTGTATATGAAGTGGGCTGCCCGCATCATGCGCAGCACCCGAACATCAACGGAGACAACCGGTGGGTGCGTCACGAAGGAGTATGCGAACGACGTATACTGCAAGGCGGGATGCTACTGCAAATGCGGATGCGGGCCGGGCTACGCCCCCCTTGAGGGCACCCTGTGTGACCCGGTTCCAGAGCACACCGTTCTAGAAGCGGTCGATGTCAACCAGCGAGCGGCTATTGAGAGCGGGCCACCGGCAGAAGGCGATGCCTATCTGGTAGTAGCCAATGAGGACTCACTCGTTGATGAGTGGAGCGTGAATACCATCCAGACGTGGGACGGACTGGGATGGGTGGAGCAGGAACTTGCCAACAACCAGATCGTCCTCGCCGAGGATACTGGGGACTTCTGGATCACATATAACTCTACTACGCCGGGGCTTCTGTTCCCGGCTCTTGTGGTAACGGCCTCCGGGCCGCTTGGCGATTACGAGATCGTCTCCCAATATCCAGCCACAGCCGCCACGAGCGGTCGAACCGTGTACGTATCCATCCTGATCAATGGGATGAACGCCACACTCTACTATGGGCCTGAGAGTCATTTCGCCACACCGCAGGAATACAGCTTCGGCAGCGCCGAGGTATCCTCGATCAGTGTGACCTACATCAGCGGAAACTGCGAGACCATCGTGGTGTCCGAGGTAGAGCCACCCGATCCATTCTGCGGCACGGTGGATGTGGACCTGACCGCCGAGGTTAACTGCGATGACCAGACCTTCGACGTAACTGTAAGCATCAGCAACCCGGTTGACTTCCCGCTTGGGAACATCATACCCTTCGTCAACGATGCGGCACAGACAGCCGTTCCAGCAGCCGTTGGCGACACGGTTATCGGGCCGTTCTATGCCACTGACACGGTATCTGTTCGAGTTACCAACACCTTTAGTTCCGAGTGCGATGTAGAGAGCGACGAGATCCGATCCCCGCAGTTCCCGGAATCCGACTACACGGTATTACAGGCAGTGGATGCCGCGTTCGAGCCCAGCGCCCAGCCGGGCCTGCCATACCTGATCGTGTCCAACGTGGATTCATTGAGTGGTGGGTGGGCCGATCACGTTGGCGAGATCTGGAGCGGAACGGACTACATCACCGTGGCAGATGGCGAGGTTACCCTTGCTGCCGACCCCGGAGCACCGCTGGGCTACTGGCAGATGGACAGCGGAACACAGGTGCAGGTGTTCGGCGCCCCGGAGGTTGTATACAACACCATCACACTCGTGTACGTAGTGACACCGCCCCCGGTGTCTCCGTTCATGGCGGGAGTGAACGTGTTCGTGTCCTACAACTGCGGCGGCACTCCGGTCCCGATCTACTCAGGACCCGTGGAGGGCTTCGCAGAGTCGTTCTTCACTCCCGCCTGCGCTCCCGGAACCGTGGAGGTGACGATGACGTATGTACCCACCTGTCCGGTGACGGTGGATGCTGTTATCGAATCGTACACTCCTGACGGAGACCCAGATCCCGACTTCACGGAGGGTGGTCTTAACAACGCCGTGTACTCTGTTGTGGTAGATCCGGATGACCGTCTGATCGTTGGTGGTCTGTTCACTCAGTACGCTTCCACCACGGCCAACCGATTCACCCGCCTGAACTCAGACGGCACCCTCGACACCACGTTCAACACCGCGCTCGGAACCGGCTTCAACGATGCTGTAAGGTCGTTCGTGAGGGAGTCTTCTGGCAGCTACCTGATCGTTGGTGACTTCACCAGCTTTGACGGAACATCAGTAGGCCGGATCGCCCGCATTAGCGAAGACGGTGTTCTTGACACTACGTTCAACACGAACATCGGGACTGGATTCACCTTCCCGGCGTTCTCCATCAACGATCTGGGTGATGGCACCTATATCGTGACGGGAACGTTCAATGCCTTCAATGGGTCATCTCACACGGGTATCATCAAGATCGACGCAGATGGTAATATCGTGCCCGAGTTCGTTGGCAACTTCTCATCTCAGGCAGGTATCGCATCCCTGAACCCGGTCGATGGAAGCATCATCGTGAACAACGGCTTCAGCCTGTTCTACAACGGGACCAACATCGCAGCCGGGGCAGGAACCGGTGGGTCATTCGTGTCCATTGACACGACAACCGGAGCACTTCGCTCGGTGATACCACTTGGAACCAAGTTCAACAGTTACGCGCTACCAACTGTGATGCCGGATGGCTCATACATCGTAGCTGGTCAGTTCACCAGCTACAATGGGGTGACGGCCAATCGCATCATCAAGCTGACCGCCACCGGGGTTGTGGACCCAGTGTTCGCAACGAACGTTGGTACTGGCTTCAACGACGAGACCACCAACGTCACGGTTCTTCCGAACGGCCAGATCGCCATCTGCATGGTGGGTACTGCAACCACGTTCAACGGCAACCCCACGGCCCAGCTTGTGGTTATGAGCCAAGATGGGGTGCGTGACTTCTCCTTCAACACTGGAACAGGGTTCGCTGGCGGACGCACCCTCTTCCTCAAATACCAAAGCGACGGTACGCTGGTCGCCGTGGGTTGGTTCACCTCGGTGGATGGCCTCACCCGACTGCGCGTAGCCAGACTGCAATAAGCCATGGAAGTAACCATCAACAACAACCTCATCGAGATCGTCAAGGACGATGGTACCGAGATCGTCATCAACGGCTCGAACGTTGTTGACGAGGGGTCCATCCGATGGGAGCAGTACAACACTGTTCCACCAATCCTTGGATCCGACCCGTTCACGCAGCCCAACCCGACCAGCGTGGATCGGTACAAGATCGTCATCCACTTCAACGACAACCGCTGGGAAGAGATCCCCCTTGGAACGGTAACCAACCAAGCTGGATGGACCGATGACCTGACGGGGGCGGAGACGGCTGTTGCCGACATATCAGCCGCGCTTCTTGTGAGCGGAGGCGGTGGTGGCGGCGTATCCAGCGTAAGTGCCTCCAGCCCGCTCTCATCCAGCGGAGGTGCTACGCCTACCATCTCACACCAGACTTCTGGAGTTACGGCAGCGGCCTACACGGTGAACGGCGAGGCTCTGTTCACGGTGAACGCCACTGGTCACATCACCGCTGCATCCAACGCAACCATTCCGGTAGTACCGGCTGGCAGCGACACGCAGGTGCAGTTCAACAACTCTGGTGCGCTTGGCGCGTCTGCCGACCTGACCTTCGATGGATCGGTGCTGGCTGTGGGCGCTGATGACGGAGATGGCATCGTTGAGCTTGGGGCTGTGGGTGGTAGCGGAGAGGTCAGCAGCCCCGGCACCTTGAACGTGGAGGGGCAGGACATTGGGGTATCTGCCGCTGATACAGTGACCATTTCAACGGCAGCTACGAGCAGGCTTGCGATCGACGCAGACGGCACGTTCAACGTGAATGGCAGTGACGGAACGGATGGCCAGTACTTGAAGTCCACTGGGTCCGCATCAGAAGCCGAGTGGGCCACGATTCAGGCCAGCGAGGTTGACATCAACACCTTCTTCTTCGCCACGGTGAACGGGGTGAGGAGCCTGTATATCGAGGTTTTCCAAGGTGTTGACCCGCCCAACCGATATTGGTCGGTTAACGGAGTTGAGAGCGTTGACAACGCGATCTTCGGAGCATCGGGCGCTTGGACCATCAATCAGGATTCAAACAACGTTGCGGCGTCAACAGATGCGGTGGCTAACCCGGTCCTTGTTACCACTTGGACCGGAGCAGCTACGGTTGACATCGAATCTCCGCTGTATGGGGCTACCGTTCAGGAGACGCTGGAGCAGTTGGCGGCTACGCAGGATCTCAGTCCAACTATTGAAATGGTCGTCACGCAAAGCGGGACTGATGTTCCTGTCGCTGTCGCTATCAAGCGCACGAATACAGATGCCGCTGTGACGTTTACGCGGGAAGAGGAGGGGTTGTTCTACCTGACCTGCACGGGATTCATCACTGAGCGATGCCAGTTGATGATCACATCAAATGTCTCTGGCCGCAGCGCATACATACTGGCCAGTGACACGGATACGGCATACTTCTCGACGATACCAGACGCCGTTGATAATGCCGCATTTTCCATAACACTAAAACAACTCTAAGACATGGCAACGATCAAGCTGAAACCATGCGAGAAACTGGAAGTAGAATGTGGGTGTGAGGCATCCTCGGTGATGCTCAAAAGCTCCGAAGGCACCGACCCTGTTGTTGACCTCTTCGAGGTCACTGACGGAATGCAGTGCCCGGTTATCGGCATTAAGAAGGATCACGGAGACGACTACCCGGCAACCGTGATGAATGCTCAGTACATGGGGGTCACTGACGACGACTTCCAGTGCATTATCCTGTCTGACGAGTTCCCGGATCGCAAGGTTCACGTCAAGCCGGACCACTCCAGCGGAACGCCGGTGGATATGCCGCAGGACTTCACCATCCTGAACTTCAAAGGCAATAGCATCACCATCTATCTCGATGATGTGTTGGCCGGATTCTCCGCCGCCCAACTGAAGGCAGCCATGACACCAGCCATGCGTACTGCCCTCGCAGCTATCCTTCCGTGACCTACCAAGAGGACATAGCAACCCACACCACCATCAGCCTGATCTCCTACATGGCTGGGGCGATAGCTTTTGAGTGGCGCCAGCTATTGCCCCCACCCGAGAACGCGATACAATTCACGCTCGGTGCGCTGCTGATGCTCTCGGCCATTGTCTACAACGTGGTCCGCATCCTCCAGCACTTCCGGGACAAGAAAGAAAAATGACCTACGGACAACTGCTCATCGCCGAATGGCCAACGATCGCGCTCTTCTTGACCGTGTTCGTCATCGCCCTTCCATTGACCACCATCTACAAAGCACTGATCAACCCATGGTTGGAAGCATCCTTGACGCGATTAAGGGCTCGGTGGTCGAAACGCTGATCTCCGGATTCGCTATCCGGCTTGGCTTCGGCATGATGGCCGGAGGCGGGGCTATTGACTACCGTAGCTCATTCGTGGATGTCTCGCAGGGAGATGTTGGCGTGGAGGTGAGCACCTATGCGCTGGACGCGCTGGATGAGGTGGAGGCGAAGAACCCGACACGAGAGATCAACATCAGCGACATCCAGCTATTCGATGCCACCGACAGCTACGAAGATGTTGGGGTGTTTCCAACACGCCCCATCGAGAGCATCACCACCCTGTACTGGCATCACACGGCCTCTGACACACTCACTCCGTGGAGTGTCATCGCAGCCGTGGCCAAGAAACGCGGGTTGGGGGGTATGCCATACCACCTCGGTATCACGCGTAGCGGTAGGATCGAGATACTCCAGCCATTGGAGCTTCGCACCAACCACACGGCTGGCAGAAACTCCAAAGGGGCTTCTTCGGTATTCTTGGGAAACTACGACCTCTATCCACTCAACGAGGCGCAAGAGGAGGCTGCTGAGAAGGTCCGCAGGCTGATGAGCTACTACGGGATCGAGGAGGAGTACATGCATAGGGAAGTGCGCCCGACTATCTGCCCGGGCAAGTATGCGGCGGCGTATCTGCTTGGGTCGAAATAATTTCTTACCTTCGCCGCCATAACCACCCGGCATGAACTTACCGAAGAACGAGGTTGCTTGGGATTTGGCGGAGAACACTGACAAGCTCCCAGGAGAAAGTGGGAGGGAGTTCTCCCGAAGATTGTCAGAGCTATCCGGAGGGGCATTCAGCCCAGCAGCCTTCAGGCGTATCCTGTCAAGGTTGGGCAAGAAGAAGCGCGGAGAGAGCGCCTATGCTCGCAAGGCCAAGCCCAAAAAGGGCCGCATATCAGATCCCGGAGGCAAGGTGGTCCGAGACGAGCGGCAGAACGACATGGTGTGGTCCTACGACGGATCGGCCAACATCACCAATTTGGCAGAGGCGCTGGCCTTCTCCAAGGTGGATCTGGACGTGTGGGAGGTGGATCGCCATGTATTCAACACATGGACCACGACTACCGCAGATACTCAGAAGTGGAATGTTCAGGTGAAGGTCTGGTTCAAGCGCCGGGCCGACCACGGCATAGACTGGGTGGCTGCGATAGACGAGGTATCATCGACCATGAAGCGCCGGTCGCCCAAGGCTCATCACGGGTCCGGAACCGGCGTGATATGCACCGCTGACTTCCACCTCGGGGCCTACATCGACGACCTGATCAGGAGTGATGCGTTCAACATCGGGGTGCTTGTTGACTATCTGTCATCCACCGCCGACATCATCAACTCCAAGGGTTACTCAGAGGTCCATGCCATCATGCTCGGTGACTTCATCGAGAGCTTCACCGGCCTGAACCACCAGAACTCGTGGAAGGGTCTCGGCAAGGGCATGTTCGGCATGAACGCCGTCATCCTGTGCAGCGAGATCCTCTCGGAGTTCCTTGCCAAGATCAACAACCTGAAGGCAGTCTATCTGGTGTCCGGGAACCACGACCGCGTTACATCGGACAAGGACGGGGACCAGAAGGGGGAGGTGGGAACCATGCTTCACTACCTGCTCTCCAAATCCCTGACCGTGGAGGTGAAATACCACCACATGATCATCACTGAGGTGATAGATGGCATCGCGTACGTGATGACCCACGGACACTTGCCATTCTCGAAGAAGGACCCCTCGAAGATCCTCTTCGACTACGGCAAGCAGGGTGTATACAACGTGCTACTTCAGGGGCATACCCATGCGCGTCAGACCAAGAAAACCACCCGCTCCCGCCAGATGACGTGGAACGATAGGATCGTGGTGCATACGGACGAGGTTGACTACCGCGTTCTTACGGCACCGCCCATGTTCACGGGCAACTTCTTCAGCGAGAGCTTAGGTTACTCTTCGAGCGCCGGGTTCTTGGAGATCCAGAACAACGGGAAGGGCAGGCCCAACGTGTTCGACTACTGCCTGTGACCCACAATTCACAAACCATGAAGAAGGTACTCTTAGCCCTTGTGGCAATGACGCTGATGGCGTCATGCTCGAACGAGCCAAAGGTGAAGCAAGATGGGAGTGACAGGGAGTTCTCAGTGATCGTAGTGGATAGTTGCGAGTATTTGTATCGGTCCACCACGTACAGAGGCTTCTTGGCTCATAAAGGAAATTGCCGATTCTGCAAGGCAAGAAAAAGCCCCTGCGAATAGCCACGCCCTCTACCTTTACCGTCCATGGAGGACAGGGAAGCGAGGGAATTGGTATGGAAGCTCTACCAAGAGGGGGCCAAGGCCATGGCGGCTGGTTGGAAATATGATCCACCAGACAACGTGGTGTTGAAAAGAGCGTACCACGCTGGCTACGAAGATGAACTCAATGGAGCCCTCCTTACCATGGATGAGGCAATGGTCCTTATCTTTGGTGTATGATCCACGTAGACGAGGAGAACAAGCTGATCTTCGTCCGGGGCGTTCACTCGCTCCGGGTCATAGAGAAGGAATATCGCGAGCAGACAGGCAAGCAGAAGTGGAACTGGAGGTCGTACACGATAGTCGGACTGGCCGACGACAGATCCACCGGCCTGCAAACAGGAATGCCATACCAACCACCAGAGTCGTATGCTGAAGTCGGATTCAAGTACGCAGGAAAGAACGTCCCATCAACCCGGCCAGATCCTCCGCGCAAGGGTGGACGGAAAAGAGGCTGAGATCTACATCACCCTCTCCTTCCTTGACGTGGATGGCAAGCCCAGATACCGCTACGCGCCCAGCCAACCAACCCCGCACGCAGTCATAGACCGATCCACGCCAGTAGAGATACTGGGTGTTGTTGACCGGTCCCCGAAGAACCCCTTAAATTCGCGCAAATGACAACCAAGGACAAGCTGATCTGGGGTGTTGTATTCTTCCTGTTCGGCACGTTGACGTGCGGACTGGTACTATCGCGCCTGCACGAGTGCCCAAAGCCACCAGACACATCCGCCTTGGTGGATAGCTTGCAGGGTCAATGGGCCACAGAGAAGGCGGAGCTGATCCACGAGCGCAACCTGTTGGTCCGCTCTGAGCAGTTCACCCGAGAGAAGTACGAGGCGGCTATCAACGCCATCCCAGCAACCAAGAAAATCTACGTCACCAATGCAAAAGCTGCTTACGATAGCGGCCTTGATGCTCTTAGGGACAGCCTCATGTCTGGCCCAAGGGACTGAGGTTGGCGGCATCAGAGACAAGCGGTGGAGCCTCCTTCCGGACTCTACCGTGAAGGGTATCCACTACAACGATCTCGTACACATGGAGGGCGCTCGCCGCACCTACATCATGCAGCGTGACAGCCTCCGAACACTTGCCCAAGCCTGCGGCAGTCAGGTCAGCGCCTTGAAGAACCTCGTTGCCAACTACAAGAGAGGAGAGGAAGAGGCTAATCTGAAGCTGGATCTGGTCACTGAGGACAACTTCCGCATCTCAAGAGAGCTTCGTACCGCTGAGTACAAGATCGCCGCTCTTGGGCCGTGGGCCACGGTCGGCAAGGTCGGAACATGGACACTTGGGTTGGGCGTGGCCGGGTTTGGCATCGCCAAGGGCATACAGGCCATTCACGGAAGGTAGGGCGAGCAAGTGTCCAAGGTTACCCATCTCCATGTTGCTGGCGTTTGTTGGATGGACTAGGGTTTATTCCGATGTTAGCGGCAAGGCACAAAAGCCCTGTCGAACTCTCCGCGCTGAAGGCAAACGGTATCACCCTGTTCGTACTTGGTGAATGCGCCAAAGTCAACCTGTACGCTCGTACCATCCGTGAAGGCCATCACCCATCGCGTACTGCCGCTCTCCATCTTCACGCCTTTGGCTGCAACCACTTTCTGCTCTTGCCTTTTGCCTTCCGCCGAACGACAAGAGACAAGCCCAGCCGCTAACAGCACGGTTACCAATAGCCCCACGGTGCGGGGTTGAAATGTCGTCTTCGTTTTCATCGTTCGTCTGTGTTTATGGGGCTTGTGAGTGTGGGGCCATCGTTAACCGTGCGGCCCGTTATGGGTCAGCGGCGAATACGCCAACGCGCCTAAAGCCGACGCACGAAAATACAACAGAACCCGGCCCGGCTGAGAACCCAGAAAAGGGCGGCAGCCAATGCCGCCCAGTGAAAAGAGAAAGGAATGCGAAAAGTCTTGGATTGGTTCCGCCTCGCATTCCGCGACTTGTTCGACATGTTCTTCGACCCTTTAAGTCTATATGAAAGAGGTCAGAAGGAAGAACAGGAAGAAAGAGAATCGAAGCAAGGTTAAGGCAGTACCCATTCCGCCCGAGAACTTCGGAGGGTTGACTAATCATAGGTCTTGCGCCAGCGTTGTCGGTTGCGCCACCACTTCCCGGAGACGACCGACCAGAGACCCCTGAGAAGGTCAAAGAGCATTCGGTGACGTGGGTGCATGTAGGACATATGGCAAATATAGTCGCGTTCTATCTGTGTAATCCGGTCAAGGTGTTCTCTGCTATTGTTACAAAGGCCAACTCTACACCGACCGTCGAAGTGCAGCTATTTGTGGACCCATCTGCTGATCGCGCTACCCTGACACCAGATGCCATGCCCACCACTCTTCTGAGCGGTGACGAGTTTGGTGTTCTTGCTCAAACCGCACCTGTTGAACTATTGGAGCAGCACTTGGCAGTCGGCTATTCCTTTGAAATGTTCCGCGACTTGGCAATGCATCCTAAGCCTAACAAGAAAGCACTGACAGCCGTTATGCCTCGGCTCGACGAAGCTCTAAGGCGTTATTTGCCGTTGAGAGATACTGACAAGCCTGTACAGATTTTGTCAAAGTGGAATCGCGGCCGCTAAGGCTGCCTCTTGGAATAGACCACCAGCATCCTTTTGTAGTCTCGCTTGTGTTTTTGCAACGAACTCCTCGTCTAGCTCCATCAGTAGGTAACGGCGGCCCAAGGCTTTGGCGCTGAGGGCTGTTGATCCTGCCCCCCCAAATGGATCTAGGATCAAGTCACCAGGATTGCTGCTAGCCTGTACTAGCCTCGCAATTAGAGGTAGTGGTTTCTGAGTTGGGTGGTGCCTCACCTCCTTGTAGAAGTCAATATCGCGCCAGATATCCGTCAGGCCCATTATTGGGTTGAATGTTTGCGACAACTTCTCATAGGGCAGATCAAAGGCAAGTATTCGCTGCAACTTTTCCCATAATTCCTGTGTAGGGAACTGCTCACAGATATTCTTGCCTGTGTATATGCTCCACATACCTCCACCATTGCTCTTAACACCCAAGGCTTCGTTGATTTCCTTCGATGACATTCCCATGGCCTCTTGACGCTCCTTAAGGAATGGTTTGATGAACTGCTTGTTGTCCTTGATAAGGAACAGGATGCTCTCCGTGGTGTTGGGAAACATCTTGTAGTTCTTCGTTGCCCTTCCAGAAACAGCTCGCATCCCCTTGTCCACGAGTATCTGCTGCCTCAACTCAAGACCGAGCTTATCTAGGTCATCAACAAGCAGAGCTAGTGTGCGGAAGTAACCGAACAGGTAAAATGTTCCGCCCTTGCGGAGTACTCGGATTGCCTCTTTTATCCACTTCAAGCTCCACTCCACGTAATCGGCCTCGGTCCTCCACTGGTAGTCCCACTTCTCACCTACTACCTTCCAGTATGGCGGGTCTGCAATTACCAAATCAACGCTCTCGTCGGGTACGAGGCGCATTAGTTCGATGCAGTCGCCGTGCAGTACTCTGTTCTCCATGCTCGCTACCTATAGTATGCAAAGGTAACATCCCATTCGGACTATACAACCCTCATTCGTCCAACTTTCCCCGCGTTGCCAACAAACCACTGAGCGCAATGGTGACCACTGCGCCCACGGGTTCAAATGCAAACAGCCTGCCCGAGTTCCTTTTCTTACTTGACCGAGATTTGATTGATGACTGTTCCCTCGCGCTGCTTTCTGAGATCGTCCTTCTTGCTCATGGCTCACTTGTTCTTCTCTAGTAAGAATAGGTACTCGGTGACATACTGGTCACGAGAGCTAAGATTACGACTTCCCCGGTAAGCATTGTAGCGCGTCTCTAGCATGGTCAGATTCCCCATAAGCTCTAGGCGGGCAACGAACTCATCCTTCTGTATGAAGCCCTCACTGTTGTATGAAATCAGGAAGTGGCTCGCGTTGAGTTCCTCTATGACGGAAAACAAAGCGTGCGCTGCGCTTTGAGGCTTATTGAAGGGGCTTCGATTCCAGTCATCCGGTATCCCACTCACCCGACTACATGCGGCAGGGCGCTGGTAGTCTGCAATTAGGTTGAGCATAAAGTAGTTGGATCCATAAGGATGTTGGTTATACGGCGGATCCATATAAACCAAGTCAAAGCGGTCGGTATGTGTCTGACTGAACCGCACAGCATCCTCTTGGGTCACGACAACCATTGCCTCGTGATTGGAAAGGGTGGGCAGCGAAACGTCAATCTCCCCCAGTATCCTTACAAGCGCATTTGCGCCTTCACCACCGAACGCTCCAATTCCCTTCCTGTTCTTGTAAAAACCTTTGAAAACTCCAGCTGTGTTGTTGTGGACAGACGCCTTAACGATAAGGGGGCCAATGAAGAACTTTTGCAGGTGCTGCGGTATGCCTTCGATGTGCTGCCTAGCAGTGTCTATGAACTCAGCGTTCCTTCGTGTGTAAAACACACGTTCGCCTTCCTTGACGTTCCTATCATCTTCTGGCGCGTATAGCTCGGCAATAAAACCGCGTCTCCAGTCCCTTTCTATTTCCGCATTCAACCACATCAGGTAATGGCTCAATTCTTCACGATTGACATCTGCCTTGTTCGTGAGATAGCAAGAGTTAACCATCGTGGCGTAGTTCTCATAGTCATTACAGACAATGGCCTCGGCGTGCATCTTCATAAAGCGAGACACTACGCCGCTCCCTGCGAAAAGGTCAAGGAATGTAAGCCGGTCTTTACCAAGCCTTTCCTTGACCACCTCGACGCCCTTGCCTATGAATGGCAAAAGACTGCGCTTGTTGCCTAAGTAGGTAATCAACTCACCCTCTAGGTAAGCAGGATTCTCGCTTTGCTTCGCATCAATCGTTAGCTGCATGTCTTGTCGTTGGCGTGCCAACTTTCTTAGTGGATCGGCCTGTACAAGTCTACCGCAGTTTGCTCAATGGCAAGCATCGCTCTAGGCATCCCCTTCACATCAACTTGTGAACAACAAACCACTGAGCGCAATGGTGACCACTGCGCCTAACCTTCAAAGCCCAAATGCGAACAGCCGGGCCGGGTCCTGAGTCCCGCTTGTCCACTGACAGCAAGCCACTACCTTGCAGCAATGGGCGGGACCAAATGCGGAAGACGCGACGGCACCTAACATCGGCTTGCAGCAATGCGCCCCAACGCACCAAATAGCCAACACACAAGAGGCGCTGCGGCAAGCCGCAAACCGTTAGCGGCAAGGCGAAAGACACGGCTTCAGCGTATCGCCAACCTCTCTGCTCTCCGCGATGGCCGATGCCATTCTCCACCCATCGGCCCGCACATAGTCACTGCGATCCGACGAGAATGTCCGCACGCGGCCAGCACCATCGCGAACAACGACCGAAGGCCAGCGCGATGCCTTGTCGGTCTTCGCCACCAACACTACCGGGCAGTCAAGTTCGCTCATCCAGTTATCATGCACCTCACTTGACCTTTCACCACAGCCAGAGAAAAGCCCTGCCGCTAACAGCACGGTTACCAATAGCCCCACCGCACGGGGTTGAAATGTCGTCTTCGTCTTCATCGTTCGTCTGTGTTTATGAGGCTTGTGAGTGTGGGGCCATCGTTAACCGTGCGGCACGTTGGCCCCCATTCAATTACCACCTGAGAGAACGTCAGCACTTCGGCCAAACGGCTGCGGCAATCCGGTACGCATTGCCAGCAAC
>Ga0116144_10002907_pt1 | contig 17773 bp, 17 predicted proteins | sample AD_UKC035_MetaG_FD_89746 | JGI IMG/M metagenome (GOLD analysis project Ga0116144, IMG submission 89746) | Active sludge microbial communities of municipal wastewater-treating anaerobic digesters from USA - AD_UKC035_MetaG | ecosystem: Engineered > Bioreactor > Anaerobic > Digestate | place: USA...
TGTGTGATGTCGAGCAAGCAGGTAGGTGCAGACGTTAACTACGCCTACCCTACCGCGGAAATTGCTGTAATGGGCCCCGAAGGAGCGGTTAATATTATCCATCGGAATAAATTTTCAAACGACAAAGAGCGCCAAAAGCTGATAGACGAATACCGCGAAACTTTAGCCAATCCATATAAAGCAGCAGAACTTGGTTATATCGACGAGATAATCTATCCACGGCAAACCCGCACGAAGCTGATACAGGCACTGGAGTTAACAAGCAATAAAAGCCAGCAGCAACCACCCCGTAAACACGGGAATATTGTATTGTAACAATCTAACATTCAATATAAAAGATGCGAAATTGCCGGAATTTGGCAAAAAAATGCCCATTTGTTTGGGAGATATTCAATATTGATATATTTTTGCAATCTCTATTGAAATGCGGAAATAGCTCAGTTGGTAGAGCACAACCTTGCCAAGGTTGGGGTCGCGAGTTCGAGTCTCGTTTTCCGCTCTGACCTAAAAAAGCGGATGGACTCCGCTTTTTTAGTATCCGTTCTAAGTTTTGGGGCCCGGGTGGTGGAACTGGTAGACACGCAGGACTTAAAATCCTGTGGCCATTGCGGCTGTGCGGGTTCAAGTCCCGCCCCGGGTACTAAATAATCCTCGCAATGCAGTTGCCTTGCGAGGATTTTTGTTATTGCAGGCCGATGGTCAAAACAATTTCAGCTGGCTTGCATAACCATCCGCATTCTCCAATTCAAGAAGCCGGCTTTTGGCCCTGAGGCCACCTGCATAACCTACCAACTCGCCGTGGCTTCCTACGATCCTGTGGCATGGAATTATTATGGAAATGGCATTGGCACCGTTGGCTGCAGCCACTGCCCTAACGGCGGTTGGGTTTCCCAATTTAACTGCCAGCGACCTATAGCTCTCTGTACGCCCATAGGGAATTTTTATCAATTCCTGCCATACCGTTTTTTGAAAATCAGTCCCCACCAACAACAGTGGCACGTCGAAAACCTTTCTTTGGCCTTGGAAATATTCGTTAAGCTGCTCCACGGTCAGGCGCGTGAGATCGGTTTGTCCGATAATATAATCGCATTGCAATCCGGTTTTCAACCGCCTGTCAATGGCCTGTCTCATCTTCCGATGGCGCCAGTCGCAAAGGCACAACTTCCCCCGATAATCCCCTATAATCAGCTCACCGTAAGGCGACTGGAAGTAGTGAACATATATGCCCATAAACCGAAATAAACTTATCAGATTCAGGTTGAAACGTCGGGAAGATACGAATTTTTAAACGAAAGTATTCGGCAATTTCAATTGGAAATAGAGGTTATATAGATAAGGAGGTTTCTTCAGTCTTAAATGTAACGATTTGCTAACAAAACGGATAAACGGCACAACTTATACCATAAAATGCTAATTTTGCTGCATGATAAAGCCACGTTTACCGATCCAAACAATTAAATATCAATACGATGTTTGATAAAATCAAAAATTATTTTTTAAAACTGCTAAATAACCCTTTCATTAAAACCCCATTATTAGCCTTGGCTATTGTAGTAGTTGCCGGAATACTCTTTTTCATATTCCTCTATTTTTTTACCAGGCACGGGCAAGGCTACCCCGTACCCGATTTTACCGGAATGGACAGGCAGCAGTACTTGGCTGTGGCCAAGAAAAACAAAATGCGGATTGAGATTTCCGACTCTGTTTTCATAATGACCCGCAACCCAGGTACGGTTATTTCGCAAACCCCTACTCCGGGAGTTAAGGTTAAAGCCAACCGCAGGGTTTTCCTAACGGTCAATGCCACCAATCCTCAACCCGAGGAAATGCCAAATGTAGTTGGGTTAACACTTCGTCAGGCCAAGTCAACGCTCGAACTGAAAGGGTTCGTTTTGGGAAACCTCTCTTTTAAACCCGATATTGCAATCAACAATGTTCTGGAACAGCACTACTTGGGAAGCGCGATATCACCCGGGGAGTTTATTCCCAAAGGGTCAACCATAAACCTTGTTCTTGGGCGGGGCTTAAACAACGAGAAAACCGTATTACCCTATTTAGTTGGATTAACTTTGGCCGATGCACGCAATCTTTTACTCGAAGCTTCGTTAAATATGGGTAAAACCCGTTTTGATGAAACCGTGCAAAATTTCGTTGATTCACTCAATGCCCGTGTTTACAGCCAGTATCCGGGTTATATGCCCGAAACTTTCATTGGATTTGGTTCCAGGGTCGATTTATGGCTTACCATCAACGAATCGAGAATACCTCCGCCACCCGAAACCGATAAGGTTAAGGAGGAGGAGGAGCCCGTTCAGTTTGTAGAACCCGAAGAAGATATTTTTGAATGACAAATCGTCCGTTTCTCTTAACGTTTGTTTTCTTAGCTATCGCCTTTGGCTCACTGGCGCAGGGGGGAAAGGAGGTGCTAGTGGAGTTGGAAAGCATACCGATGGGAACAGTGCCACCCCTCACTTCCAAGGACAGGGAAGCCATCGAACTCCCGTTCTTCGACGATTTTTCGTGGGGTAAGCCCTACCCTACTCCCACGCTATGGCAGGGAGAAGATGTGCTGGTAAATACGGGCTATGCCATTAATCCCAAAACGGTGGGAGTGGCAACTTTCGATGCCATCGATCGCCATGGCGTCATTCACCACAACGCTTCTTCGTTACCTTTTTCGGCCGATACCCTTACATCGCATGCCATAAATCTCAACTTTCCCGGCGATACCACCATTTACCTCAGCTTTTACTACCAACCGCAGGGATTGGGCAACGAGCCACAGGAGCAGGACTCGCTGCTCCTCGAGTTTTTCGACCCTGTCAGTGAGGAGTGGGTTGGCACTTGGTCGGCATCGGCCCAGCTATCGAAAGGGAAAGTTGTTGAAAAGTACAAGTTGAGCAATACCCTCAAAACCATTGAGTCCGATACGCTGAACAAAAGTTTTATCAGAGTTCACTTTCCGGTAAAAGAGGCACGCTTCCTGAAAAACGGTTTTCGTATGCGATTCAGGAACATTGCTTCTCTGGCGCAAAATCAGCAGGTGCCAAGCATTCGCGGCAACTGCGACCATTGGCATTTGGATGTAGTTTACCTCGATATACACAGGTCATACAACGACAGTGCGTTGGACGACATTGCCTTTTACAAGCCGTTGGGCACAGTGCTTAAAAACTACGAGAGTATCCCCTGGAAACATTTCACCAATCAGGCTCAAATAGCAGAGTTGCCCAGCCCTTTCGGATTCCCCATTCACTATAGGAACCTTGGGGCAAGTACCCGAAACGTATCCCGATACTTCACTTTTCTCAATCATTCAACCGGTGTGCTAACCAGCTACTTCACCGGCTTTAACAACCTAAGTCCCTTTAAGGATACAACCTATAACCTCAACTATATCTACGATCTCGAATCGGAATGGGCCGATTCGGCGGTTTTCACCTTCAGCAGCTACCTGTTCTACACCGAAGCGCTGAACAAGGAGCACCTCAGATGGAACGATACCGTTCGATACGTTCAGCGTTTCCATAACTACTACGCCCACGACGATGGAACGGCCGAAATGGGCTGGGGGCTATTTGGCGAGGGTACTCAGAATGCAAGGGCAGCCGTGAAGTTCCACACTTACCGTGGTGATTCGCTGGTGGGGGTTTACATCTATTTCAACCGCACCCTCGGCAATGCCAATCAAAAATATTTTAAGCTGGCTGTTTGGGAAGACAATAACGGCATCCCGGGAGAATTGATTTACGAGCAGATAGGAATTAGACCGCTATTTACCGACAGCCTCAACCGTTTCTCCCTGTATAGAATTGAACAACCCGTTTGGATTGAAGCGGGTACCTTCTACATTGGCTGGATACAAACCACCCCCGATATGCTCAATGTGGGTTTCGACATGAATCGCGTGAGCAACAGCAAGCTGTTTTACAATATCACAGGACAATGGATAAACAGTCAATATGAGGGTAGCCTCATGCTTCGACCTGTATTTGGTGCACTCACCGAACCTCCCACACACATCCCTGTGATTACCAAAGAGTTCGATTTCAGCATTTACCCAAATCCTGCCCAAACGCAGTTCTCCATAAGCACTGACTTACCTCACGATGATATCAGCATAAGAGTGTTCAATACCATGGGACAGATGGTGCTATCTACCCGCCACACCAATCGGCCGATTTCAGTTGACAACCTGCCCAATGGCATCTACATCGTTCATTTATCCACTCAAAACTCCATGGTGAGAACCCGCAAACTAATTATCTCCCGATGAGAATGGGCGATTTTAACGGTGAGTACGACGACACGCTCGATTCCGTAGAAGAACAGGAATTGTTTGAGCATTTCCATTTCGATGTGGATAGGGGTCAAGCCATGATTCGTATCGACAAGTTCCTCACAAGTAAAATACAGAATGTCAGCCGGAACCGAATTCAGGCAGCCACCGATGCAGGTAACATACTGGTAAACGGCAAAGCCGTAAAATCTTCTTACAAGGTAAAACCACTGGATAGTATATCCATTGTAATGGCCTACCCGCCGCGCGACACCACCATCCTGCCCGAGGATTTGCCCATCAACATTATCTACGAAGATGAGCAGCTCATCGTTCTCAATAAGGATGCCGGCATGGTAGTACACCCCGGGCATGGTAACTTTTCAGGAACGCTGGTCAACGCTCTGATGTACCACCTGAAGGACGTTCCGCTGTTCAGCAGCGGTGAAGTGCGCCCCGGACTGGTTCACCGCATCGATAGGAATACTTCGGGGATTCTGGTGGTGGCCAAAACCGAGCTGGCCATGAACCATCTGGCACGCCAATTCTTTGAGCGAACTACCCAAAGAAAGTACATAGCTCTGGTTTGGGGCGATTTTGATGAAGACGAAGGTACCATAACCGGGAATATCGGCCGTAGCGTGAGGGACAGGAAAAAGATGCAGGTGTTCGCCGACGGCGAACAGGGCAAGCACGCCGTTACCCACTGGAAAGTGGTTGAACGGTTTGGATACGTAACCCTTGTGGAGTGCCGGCTGGAAACGGGACGTACCCATCAGATAAGGGTACATTTCGAATATATTCGCCACCCCCTTTTCAACGACGACCAGTATGGCGGCAATACCATTGTCAAGGGGACAACTTTTTCAAAGTTTAAGCAATTCGTTGATAACTGTTTCAGCATTTGCCCCCGGCATGCGCTCCATGCCCAATCGTTGGGATTTACCCATCCCACTTCGGGCAAAGCCATGTACTTCGAATCACCTATCCCCGAGGATATGCAAATGGTTATCGAAAAGTGGAGAACATACACTTCATCTAAAGTATCGGGAGGCGAATAATGTATTAAATTGCAGGGCAAAATTAATTGGCATTTACCATGGGAAACAAGCTGAACGTAGCCATTTTGGGCGGTGGAAACTCCTCAGAAAAAGAGATATCGCTTAAGGGAGTTAAACAAATTGCACAATGGCTAAATAAGGAGAGGTATAACGCTTTTCCCATCATCGTCGAAGGCACACACCTTACCCTTAAACACCCCAATCTGGGAGATATACCTGTATCATGGGATTCTTTTACCGCTAAGGCGAGTGACGAAACCATAGCTTTTCACTGCGCCATTATCGGCATTCATGGCCGACCCGGCGAAACGGGGCACCTTCAGGGATACTTAGAGATGATGGGTATTCCCTACACTACAGGTGGTGTAATGAGTACAGCCCTCACCTTCGACAAGGAAGCAACCAAGCAGATGATTAGGGATTTGAACATAAATCTATGCAAAATGGTGAGGGTTACCAAAGGGCAGCATGTTGATACACAGGAAGTAGTTAAATATCTGGGATTGCCTGTATTCGTCAAACCCAACGAAAGCGGCAGCAGCTACGGTATCACCAAGGTAAAACAAATCGATGGTATTTTACCGGCATTGCAATTGGCATACACCGAAAGTTTGGAAGCGCTCATTGAAGAATTCATCCCCGGCCGGGAGCTAACATGCGGGCTGGTAAAAACCAGGGATAAGAGCATTATCTTTCCCATTACCGAGGTTATCCCCAAGAATGAATACTTCGATTACGGTGCCAAATACAAAAACCAATCGGACGAGGTAACCCCCGCCCACATTAGCAACCAGCTGTCAGACCGTATCCAAAACATATCATCGGAGATATACGACAGGCTCAAGTGTCGGGGCATTGTTCGTATCGATTACATACTCAACAACGATAAACTGTACTTTTTGGAAGTGAATACCGTCCCCGGAATGAGCGAAGCCAGCATTATCCCACAGCAGGCAGCAGCCATGGGACTAAGTATGACCGATATATTCAGCCTGGTGATTGAAGATGCCATGCAACGGGGGTAACCCGTTTTTCAATTCCTGCCATTAGTAATGCCAACCCAACAGGTTCCAGAAATAGAGCTGCCAAAGGGCTGCAATGTGCACAATGCAAGTGAGAGTATAGAATAGTTTACTCCTTCTCCTCGTTGAAATCAAAGGCCAAAGCATGACCATATTGTAAAGATTGACCACGTTCAAGGGGATGAGAAGAATGGGAATTACCAGCAGGTACTTAATGGCTGCAGGAACAGAATAAACAACTGCCTCAGGGCCTCCAGCAAAGCTAAGCAACAACCCAACATAGAAAAACAATAGCAGGAACGATGTAGTCCACATGGATAATTTAACGCCAAACGGCATTGGCTTCGGTGCGCTGCCAAGGGCCTGATAGTTAAAACGCACAAAGAAAGTAATGGGCCAGTGGAACAGCACCACCAAGGAAAAGGCGATTACCAATACCATTATCAAAAGATGTAACCATTGGCTTTCGATGGGAGAAACCCTCTCGAAGGCAAATATGGACATGTTGCTCAAAAAGGCGTATTCAACATCACCCTTTTTGTCCACTTGAAAAACCATAGACTCAGAATCAAACTCCTTCCGAAATGAAAGGCTATCGGTGGGCACATAGTCGTCAACCTTTGAACCTGAAGCAATTTGTAACTTACCCTCTTTGGCTTTTACCCTCATGCGACCCATCAACGAGATTAGCTTCAGGTAATCGCTGTGGGGGTGCCTGTTCGTTTTATACTCCCCTGCAAACTTCGAAAGATACTCATCGCTCAGCGATATGGATGGCACCAGGGTATCCTGATGATGGAAAAACTTGTTTATAAGAAGGTTGGCAACCTCGCCATAGGCCTCTCCCCCCTTCATGCTGTTGAATGATAAGAATATGCCGATGTCCTGTTCGGGAAAAACGGCCAGCAGGGTGTGAAACCAAAAAGTGTCGCCTCCGTGCCCGAAGATATGCACACCCTTGTTACTCATATCCATAAAACCATGCAGGCACGGATTGGTTCCTGGAGCATGCACCAAAACGGGGTTCAACATGCTTTCAAAAGTAGATTCGGAAACGATTTTAGCATCCCCAAGTGAGCCCTTATTCAACAGCATCTGCATGAATCTTGCCATATCGGCAGCCGTGGAGCTTACTGCCCCTGCCGGGGCAAGGGGAATATACTCAAACGATTTTTCCGTGATTACCCCGTTTTCATTGGTGTATCCCTTTGACATATCAGCCTTCAGATATCCCGGCAAAGGCTGGCGAAATGTGGTGGAGTACATCTTCAATGGATTAAAAATATTCTGCTCCACGTAATCGTTCCACTCCATTCCCGAAACCAACTCCACAATATGAGCCGCAATGGCAACAGCATGATTGGAGTAGGAAGCCTGCACACCGGCAGGTCGCACCCGTTTGGGGATTTGGGTGGGTAAAAGATTGCTCAACGGAAGTACGGAAAGGGAATCGTCGGAAAAAAGTTTTATCATCTTATCTTCAAATCCGGCGGTGTGACTCATGATATGCCTCATGGTAATAGGACCATCGAATGCCTCGGGAATTTTAAAGTCCTTTAAATAGGTATTGACATCGGTATCAAGGTCAATCTTGCCCTGTTCAACCATCTGCATAACGGCAAACCACACGAACAGCTTGGAAACCGAACCGATACGAAACATGGTTTGAGAGGGGTTGACGGGAATCCGTTGGTAATAATCGGAGTAGCCATAACCCTTGGTCACAACTATCCCGTCATCCTTTACCAAGGCTAAAGCCGCTCCGGCTATATGCTTCTCCAGAAGCTGAGTTTCTAAAACTCCATCAAGAAAGCACTCGATGTGGTCTTCCTTTATTATCTGCGACATGGAAATGTTTGAAAGCAGAAGGAAAACAGGTAATAATCTGATTAACTTCATAATAGTAGGTGGTTTTTGGTGGGTAATGAGATATGGGTAACGTATGAGACTGCGAATTTTAAAAACTTTTATAAAAAAACAAAACAATATCCACTATTAACAGTAACAGACTGACACGATTATGACATTATTTCCGAAACCGAAAGAACGCCCTATAGCAATTCTTTCCGCAATACAGCCGCATCCTGGGGCGAAAGGTATCCCAAGGGGATATCGAACACCGTTTTACAACCCGTGTGACCCTCAGCAGCCATTCGGGCCACTGCTCGGGCATATGCCAACAGCACGCCCGATGTAAACTCCGGATTACTTTCCAAAGTGAGTGAGCACTCCATCATGTGCCTATTGCCATTGGCACTTTTTCCTGTTGTTACAACCACCCCGCCGTGGGGCATTTTACTGTGTTCCTCAAGCAAAGTTTTCTCATCAACAAAATGCACTATTGTTTCGTACCCGTCGAAGTAGTGCGGCATTCCCTTAATGGCCTTTTCAATTTCTTTCCTATCGGCATTCTCTTCGGCCACCACAAAGCAAACCCGTGTATGTTTATCGGCGGCAGCAAACGTGGGCTCCTCTCCATCGCGTACTCTTTGCAATGCATCGTCTTTAGGGATGGTGTACTGCACTCCGTTTTTCACTCCGGGCACTCGCCTGATGGCATCGCTATGGCCCTGGCTAACCCCTTTGCCCCAAAATGTGTAGCCTTTGCCCGTGGGCATCAGGGTCAATCCCAACAATCTCAACATGGAAAATAATCCCGGATCCCAGCCAGCCGATATCAGCGATAACGTACCATGGACCCGGTTTATGGCATCAACCTTTTCGTAGTATCGGGGGATGGATGCATGGGTGTCAAAGCTGTCCACAGTATTGAAATGACAAGCCACCTTTTCAATCTGCTCGGGAAGATCTTGTGCCGAACCGCCACAGAGGATTACCACATCCAAAAGTCCCCTGAACTTGTGTAGTTCGTCTATGGAATAGGCCGGGTATTTTGCATTGATACTTTGTGGGTTACGACGGGTGAATATGGCCTTAAGTTCCATATCAGGGTTTTGCTGCACCGCCAATTCCACGCCCCTCCCCAGATTGCCATACCCCACTATTCCGAAACGGTATGTTTTCATTGTAGTCGTTTATAAATTGGCTATAAAACCCCTAAAGTTCTAAATTTATCGGGATATAACACACATTTCGCCCATTTTTCTGTATTAAAACAAATGGGATGAGCACAGAAACAAAGAAAGGGGTTTCGGAATATGCTTTTAGTCGGTTTCCAAAAATCAGTTCCCAAGGCCAACAAAGCGATAATTCGTCGGTTGCAGCTGTCAACATTTTTTACTTTATGAAACACCCGATTCATATCAATAAAATTGGTTACATTTGTGGTTTGGTTGACATTTGGAACAAGTAATCATATCATCAATATGTCTGATATTAAACAACTTAAAGATATTGCTGCTCAGGTTCGCAGGGATATCGTAAGAATGGTATTTGGACCCACCAGCGGGCACCCCGGAGGCCCATTGGGATGTGCCGATTTTTTAACGGCACTCTACTTTGATATCCTTCGGATTGACCCAAAAAATTTCACCATGGAGGGAAAGGGAGAGGATCTTTTCTTCCTGTCCAACGGACACCTGTCGGCAGGGTGGTATAGCATTTTAGCCCGAAGGGGCTATTTCCCCATCAAGGAGCTTGCCACCTTCCGCCTGATCAATTCTCGGCTTCAGGGGCATCCCGCCACCGCCGATAACCTTCCGGGTATCCGCTTCGCCTCCGGTTCATTGGGACAGGGCCTGTCGGTGGCCTGCGGTGCTGCACTGGCAAAGAAGTTACAGGGCGACAATCATCTCATCTATACCCTTCATGGCGATGGCGAGTTGCAGGAGGGACAGATCTGGGAAGCAGCCCTATTTGCGGTTGCCCGCAAGCTCGACAACATTATTGCCACGGTGGATTACAACAACGTGCAAATCGATGGCACCCTTGATGAGGTGGTAACCCTGGGCGATCTTCATGCCAAATGGCAGGCCTTCGGCTGGCATGTGATGAGAATGGAGGGAAACGATATGGAAGATGTCCTTAGGGTAATGAAACAGGCCAAGTTGGAAACCGGTAAGGGGAAGCCCGTTGTTATCCTTATGCATACCGAAATGGGAAAAGGGGTTGACTTTATGATGGGCTCGAGCAAGTGGCACGGAAGGGCTCCAAACGCAGAGGAATTTGCACTGGCCATGGCACAACTTCCCGAAACAATTGGAGATTATTAATTTTATCAAAATATATTTGACATGAAAAACATTGTGGTCATTGCACACGATGCAAAAAAACCGGAACTGGTTAAGTTTTTAAGCGAAAGGCTTGAGTGGTTTAGAGGGGTACACCTGATTGCCACCGGAAGAACCGCAGAATTTTTAGAGGCTCAGGGGATTACCTGTAAACATATGAGCCCGGGGCAGTCGGGTGGATATATCCAGATTACCGAGATGATTAAAAAGGGTGAAGTGGACATCGTCATTTTCCTACGCGATCACAAGCTGGTGCAGAAGCACCACGAGGATATCCGGTTGCTGCTTGAAGCATGTAATATACACAACATACCCCTTGGAACAAACTATGCCTCGGCGGAATTGATCATCCTCGGGCTTATTAAAAAGGAAGCCATCGAACGCCAACAGCGGAAGTAATCGAGGCACCCAAACATTTTGCACAATGAAAAAGTACATTAATTCCGGCAACAAGGATACGCGCTCGGGATTTGGCGAAGGGCTTTACGAACTTGGTAAGACAAACCCAAGAGTAGTGGCCCTTTGTGCCGATCTTACCGATTCGCTGAAAATGGGCAAATTCATTCAGGAACACCCCCAAAGGTTTTTCCAAACGGGTATTGCCGAAGCCAACATGATGGGCGTTGCAGCCGGACTTGCCTCCGGTGGGGCTATCCCCTTTGCAGGTACATTTGCCGTTTTTGCCACCGGTCGTGTTTACGACCAGGTACGCCAAAGCATTGCATACTCCAACAAGAACGTGAAAATTGCCGCATCGCATGCCGGGCTTACCCTGGGTGAAGATGGTGCTACGCACCAAATGCTCGAAGACATCGGCCTGATGAAAATGCTGCCCAACATGACCGTTGTTGTTCCCTGCGATTTTAACCAGACCAAGGCAGCAACCATTGCGGCTGCACAATGGGAAGGCCCTGTGTATCTACGCTTTGGGCGGCCCAAGGTGCCAAACTTCACCCCCGAAGATCAGGTTTTTGAGATTGGCAAGGCCCAAATCTTAACCGATGGTTCCGATGTAACCATTTTTGCCATCGGGCATCTTGTATGGAAAGCGCTGGAGGCGGCGGAAACTCTTGCTCAGGAAGGTATTAGTGCCGAAGTAATCAACCTGCATACCATTAAGCCGCTTGACACAGAGGCCATTCTGAAATCGGTTGCCAAAACCCGTGCGGTGGTTACTGCCGAAGAGCACATGATGAACGGTGGAATGGGCGACAGCATTGCTCAGCTGCTCAGCCGCTTCAACCCCACCCCCATGGAGATAATTGCGGTAAACGACACCTTCGGAGAAAGCGGTAAACCCGAGGAGCTGCTGGTGAAGTATGGGTTGGATGCACCACATATCGTTGAATCCGTTAAAAAGGTAATCGCTCGCAAAGCACTGTAATAGCCGTTTTCGATGGGTCATATGGACGACAAGGAGCTGTTGGAGAGGTTTCGAAACCCCGAGACTCGTAGCTATGCATTTAACCTTATCGTTCGCAAATACCAGGAACGGCTATACTGGCACATCCGAAAAATCGTAATCAGCCACGATGATTCCGATGATGTAATTCAAAATACCTTTTTGAAGGTATGGACGGGGCTTGAAAGTTTTCGTGAAGATTCACAGCTGTTTACGTGGCTGTACAGGATTGCCACCAACGAAGCTCTTACATTTCTCAAAAAGAAAAGGCGTAAGTTCGCTCTGCCCCTGGTGGAGGTGGAGCAACAACTTGCCAGAACCTTCGAAGCAAGTCTCCATGTTGACGGGGATGAAATTCAGATTAAACTTCAAAAGGCCATTCTAACGCTACCCGAAAAACAAAGGCTGGTTTTCAACATGAAGTATTTTGAAGAACTTAAATACGAAGAGATTTCCGAAATTCTTGGCACGTCTGTTGGTGCATTAAAAGCATCGTTCCACCATGCAGTCAAAAAAATTGAAAAATACATGGACTTAGATTAAACCCTGTATTAAACAAGGCATCAAAAGGTAGAAAGAAAGATTTACCACTAAAAATGAAGGATTTAGAAAATAATAGCGAGAAGTTGGAACTCTTGGGGAAGGATTTGCCTTTCAAAGTGCCCGAAGGCTATTTTGATGAGCTTCCCACAAGGATTCAAAATTTGTGCGTGGGGGAAGAGAAGGAAAAAACGCAAGTGTCTCTTTTTCAGCTTGTCAAAGCGCAGATGTCGCTGGCAGCAGGGTTTGTTATCCTTGTTGGACTTGCGCTGGCCGGTTACTATTTCATTAAGCCGCCTGCCGATAAGGTCATGTTAACCAATGACGATTACATTGAAATTGTTGAAAAGCATATCACCGATTTTGACGAAGGTCATCTGCTAAATGCAGTGAAAGATTCCAGGGAAATACATACGCCGAGCAACGATATGACCGAGGAGATGATTCGTTACCTTCTCAAGGACAATGTGGACTACGTTACACTAATGGAAGAATATTAGAAGATGAAGCGGTTGATTTACATAACCTTCGCCTGCTTAGGCCTTTTACTCGTAGGGAACTCAACGCTTTTCGGGCAATCCAAGGATTCCCAAAAGGAGGAAAGAGTGAAGGCACAGAAAATTGCTTTCTTCACCGAAAAGTTGAACCTCACGCCTGAAGAAGCTCAGCAATTCTGGCCTGTTTACAATGAGTACTGGGAGAAAAAGGATAAAATTATCAATGAACGAAGGGAAGCCATGAAGTATTGCAATGAGAACATCGACAACCTTTCGGATAAGGAGATGGAAAAGTACAACGATATGTACATCGATTTCCTGAAGCAGGAGTCAGATCTCCTGATTGATTTTAGCAAGAAGTTGAAAAAAGTACTCTCCCCCGAAAAGGTGCTAAGGTTCTACTTTGCCGACTACGAGTTCAAATCCTACCTCCTCCGGCAAATACGAAATGCACCGAAGAAGGAGGAGTAAATATCCAACGTATCATAATACACAAAGAGGCTGCCTTGCATCAAGACAGCCTCTTGTTATTTTTCATCCAAATGAATATTGAATATCAATTCTTGCCGGAGAAATCTCCTTCCCGCAGGAATTCAAGCGTCTTGTCCATGAGGCTGTACATCACCACGTCTTCCTTAATGAATGGCACCACCCTGCGGTACTGCTCAACGAACTCCTCAAGGTAGGGCGACGACTTGGCAGGGCGACGGAAATCCAGTGCCTGTGCAGCGTTCATCAGTTCAATGGCCAGAATACGCTCCACGTTGTCAACCACTCTCAGCAGTTTTGTGGCTGCGTTGGCACCCATGCTCACATGATCCTCCTGCCCGTTGGACGAAACAATGCTATCCACCGATGCCGGGGTACAAAGCTGCTTGTTCTGGCTAACCATGGCCGCAGCAGCATACTGTGGTATCATAAAGCCGGAGTTGAGTCCGGGGTTGGCCACCAAAAACTCCGGCAATCCGCGCAAACCCCAGATAAGCTGCGAAACCCTGCGCTCCGAAATATTACCCAGCTCGGCCAGAGCAATGGCCACGAAATCGAAGATAAGCGCAAGGGGCTGCCCGTGGAAGTTACCGCCCGACAGCACCAGATCCTTATCGGCCCAAACGGTGGGATTGTCGGTTACCGAATTGATCTCCGTCAGCAAAACGTGGGCAGCGTAGTTAATGGCATCCTTGGAAGCCCCATGAACCTGAGGAATGCATCGGAACGAGTAGGGATCCTGTACATGCTTCTTGGGTTGCGAAATCAGCTGGCTTCCCTCAAGTATCTTCCTGAAATTGCGTGCTGTATCAATCTGCCCGGGATGGGGACGCAATGCGTGCAGCTCCTCGTGAAACGGGTCAATGAGGCCATCGAAAGCCTCCAGCGAAAGGGCCCCGATGATATCGGCCAACTTCACAATCTTAAACGCCCTGATCATGGCGGTAACGCCATGGGCGCTCATAAACTGGGTGCCATTGAGCAGCGCTAGCCCCTCTTTGGATTTTAAGTCTATGGGTTTCCAACCCATGGCTTTCAGCACATCCTTAGCTTGTCGTTTCTCTCCCTTGTGACGCACCTCTCCCAGCCCGATGAGCGGGAGGAATAGGTTGGCCAGGGGTGCCAAATCGCCCGATGCTCCCAACGACCCGCGGTCGTACACAATGGGCAGGATATCGTGGTTGTAAAAATCCACAATGCGCTGAACCGTTTCCAGTTGCACCCCCGAATGTCCCAGCGAAAGGGCATGGGCCTTAAGCACTAGCATCAGCCTGACTATCTCGGGGGCCACCTCGGTGCCGGTGCTGCAGGCATGCGATGTCACCAGATTCTTTTGAAGCTGCGAGAGCTCATCGCGGGAGATGGTCCTGTTGCAAAGCGATCCAAACCCTGTGGTGATGCCATAGATGGGGGCATCGTGGTTCTCCATCTTCCGGTCGAGGTACTGCCGGCAATGGTTTATCAATCCCTGCGACTCTTCCGAGATTTCGAAGGCATAGCCGCCCTTAACCAGCTGTTCAAGCAAATCATAGGTTAACGGCTTGGGCGAAATGGTATGTTTCTTTGCCATAAGAAAGTTGAATGTCGTTTATGTGGAAAGTAATTTCTGTATGTACTGCTCAATATCGCCAATTTTCACGGGCTCCTGATTACCGGTGTCCATATTCTTGATTGTCACCTCTCCCCTTTGCATCTCCGACTCGCCCACAATGACCACAAGCTGAATATTCTTCCTGTTGGCATAGTCGAATTGCTTTTTCATCTTCGCCGCATCGGGGTAGAGCTCGGTGGATATCCCCATGGCCCTCAACCGTTGAACAATGGGCAGGCAAAACGCTGCCTCCGCGGGGCCAAAGTTGGCAAACATAACCTGCGAACCGGCCATCAGCCTCTCGGGGAAGAGGTTAAGGTGCTGCATCACATCGAAAATGCGGTCGGCACCAAAGGATACGCCCACCCCCGATACGTTGGGCAACCCGAAGATACCCGTCAGATCGTCGTAGCGGCCCCCGCCGCAGATGCTGCCCATCTCCATATCGTTGGCCTTCACCTCGAATATGGTGCCGGTGTAGTAGTTCAAGCCACGCGCAAGCGAAAGGTCCAGCTCCACAACCGATGAGAGCCCCTGCATGGCATCGATATGTGCAAAAATTGTTCGCATCTCTTCAATGCCCTCCAGGGCAACAGCCGATGAGGCAAGCACCTTGCTGAGTATCCCCAGCTTCTCGCTGTTCGTTCCCTTAAGCCGGATAATGGGCTGCAGCTTATCAATGGCATACTGCGATACCCCCCTTTGCGACAACTCCGTGTTCACGGCCTCAATGCCAATCTTATCCATCTTGTCAATGGCCACGGTGATGTCAATGAGCCTTTCGGTTTCGCCAATCACCTCCACCATCCCGCTCAGTATCTTGCGGTTATTGAGCTTGATGGTATTGGCAATGCCCAGCCTTTTAAAAACATCGTCAATGATAATCACCATCTCCACATCGTTGAGAAGTGAAGTGGACCCTATCACATCCACATCGCACTGGTAGAACTCGCGGTAGCGCCCTTTCTGCGGCCTGTCGGCGCGCCATACGGGTTGCATCTGGTAGCGCTTGAACGGGAAGTTGATATCGTTCTGATGCTGAACCACGAAGCGGGCAAAGGGAACCGTAAGGTCGTAGCGCAACCCCTTTTCGCAAATGGCCACCGAAAGGGCATTGGCATTCTCCGACGAGATGTGGGATGGCTGTATGCCCCTAGTAAAATCGCCGGAATTCAGGATTTTGAAAAGGAGCTTATCGCCCTCCTCGCCATACTTACCCATGAGGGTGGTTAGATTTTCCATGGCCGGCGTTTCGATGGGCTGATAGCCATACAGCCGAAAGGTGGCCTGTATGGTCTCAAAGATATGGTTGCGCTTTGCCATCTCAACCGGCGAAAAATCGCGCGTTCCCTTGGGAATGCTGGGTTTTTGCGATGCCATGATTTGCATTGTTATCAATCAGGTTGCAAAGATAAAAAAAATGGCCGATTGGAGCAGGGTGAGGGGTGTATGAAAATATTGGGAATGGGTAAGTGTCAATCCAAAAATTGGATGCCCATTGGCCAAGATAATAAGTGCATTTTTTGTATATTAGCGGATGGAAGATAGGGCTGATTCCGGTCAGACCTATTCGCCCATTTTGGGGCGTATAAGGATGAAAAAGTCAGACCTTTAAGCGAGTTAGCTGTCATGTTAAAGCGACCATGAAACTTCTACTAACTACGACAATATTAATCCTGCATCTCTTAACTTTTGGACAGACGAATTCTAAGCCAAGCATATATGATTTGCCAATTCCTAAGACTCTTGACGAATGTTTTAAATTGCTTGACAAGACACTTCCTGATAATGAAATTCATTTGGTAAAAACTCTTCAAGAGGACAGCATTTATTTCAATCCAGCCTTTCAGCCTGGGGCGGACTTCTTTCATGCTTGGAAAATTTATAGTGGTTCCAAGTTGACAGAATTTTTTAATAATAAAGGGTTGCAAGGTTCATTTGAAATCTATGAAGCAATTTTAATTTCTTATCACCGCTACCTAAACAATGACAGTATTAAGCTTGACGAACAAATCAAAAAATATCAAGACAAGCAACAGAGAGATTACGCCGACTATATTTCAAAAACTGAAAAGGACAGCCTTAATGGCATATATATTCCTAAAGACTTGCAAGACTGTTTTATACAGTTAGATAAAACCCTTTCCGTAAAAGATAGGAATGAAATCAAAAATTTAAAAAGTAGAGATGAAACAATAAAATATCATCATGGACTTGGGATGTGGTTAAGAAACAATTGGGGACTTTGGGGCGGTTCAAGACTTCAAAAATATTTCCTTGACAAAAAAATTAATCATCCAGACGACATGTCTTCGTTGATACTTGAATTTTACCATGACTGGCTTAACAACAAGAATGAGGGCTGGCAAAAGTGGGCGAAGTAAACACGAACAGCCAACATTGGGCTTGCTTCCATGCCGGTAGACGGAATAAAATCTCAGCATTCGTAATTCTATTGAACATTTGTTCGGGCTGAAGGAACACTAATCAACATTTGTAATTAACTTCGGTATTGGGTTCGCTATTGGGCTGACGTTCGGGTCGAAACAACTTCGAATTCCGGCACGAAAAGCAAGCCCAGAACCGTCAATCTGTCTAAAAACCTCCACCTCTATTTTTATCAAAAACATAAAAAATAGCAAAAATAAGCGCACTAAATATTTGTATAATCAGCTGATTTACACTATATTTATGCCATGAAA
>Ga0116144_10002910_pt1 | contig 17746 bp, 13 predicted proteins | sample AD_UKC035_MetaG_FD_89746 | JGI IMG/M metagenome (GOLD analysis project Ga0116144, IMG submission 89746) | Active sludge microbial communities of municipal wastewater-treating anaerobic digesters from USA - AD_UKC035_MetaG | ecosystem: Engineered > Bioreactor > Anaerobic > Digestate | place: USA...
CCCGCCAGGTGGTGCGCCGCAACACAGAAGACGGCTAAAGCCGTGATTTTTAAGGAGGTTTTGTGGTGACGGGCTACCGCCCGTCACCGCAAAACCTCCTTTTTTCGGCGGCTTCAGCCGCAAAATCTGCCCGGTAAGCGTGGTCTGACGAGAATGATAAAGCCCTGGGGCCTCTTCGTCGGGCGCGTCTCCGCCGTGTAGACGTGGCCGGCGGCGATCAACAGGGCCGCGCCTACCTCGTCCGCCTCTGCGCAGGCAGAAAGCTGGTGGGGCTGAGGCGTCAATCTGGGACTTGTGGCAAGTTCACTTGCCGTTCTGTCAATAAGGCCGTACAATCTACCGAACCGGCTAGACCTGTTTAATCTGCTGACAAAAACCTATACAAAGTGAGGCGCAAACGATGAAATATGGCATGAACCTGAAACCACCTGCCGAGGGAGACCTGCAAGATAGCGTGTTGGACCTGGTATCGCTGGGCGGACTGGTTCACCGGCTCGATCCAGGGATCGTTCCCTTTCGCAAGGCGACCCATTGCGACATCCATGTGAGCGGCGGCGAGTTCAACGTGGCCGCCAACCTGGCAGACTGCTTCCGTTTGAGGACGGCCATTGTCTCGGCGATGGTGGACTACCCCATCGGCGATCTGATCGCGGAGCGCGTGCGCGCGATGGGCGTTCTTCCCTTCTACAAGCGCTTCGAGCACAATGGCGTCACCGGCCCAAACATGGCCACGGTCTACAGCGACCGCGGGCAAGGCCTGCGCGCTCCCGTGGTGTTCTACAATCGCTGCAACGAAGCCGCGGCGCAGCTCAAACCGGGGGACTTCGACTGGGGCAAAATTTTCGGGGATCGCGCGCGTTGGTTCCACAGCGGCGGCATCTTCGCCGCCTTGTCCGAAACCACGGGTGAGCTGATCATCGAGGGGATGAAGGCCGCCAAAGCCGCCGGCGCCATCACGTCCATTGACCTCAACTACCGCGCCAAGTTGTGGAACCTCTGGGGCGGGCACGAAATTGCCCTGAAGGTGCTCAAGCGCATCGTGGAAAACGTTGACGTGATCGTCGGCAACGAAGAGGACTTGCAGATGGGCCTCGGCATCCCCGGCCCCAAGGTCGCGGCCAAGTCCAAACTTGATCCCAGCGTTTTCTTCGGGATGATTGACCAAGTGACCGACCTGTATCCGAACGTCAAGGTGGTGGCGACCACCCTGCGCGAGGTCCACTCGACCAACCGGCATAGTTGGGGCGCGGTGGCCTGGATCAACGGTCAGACCTACCAATCGCCCACCTGCGAGCTGGACGTGTTGGATCGCGTCGGCGGCGGCGACGGCTACGCCGCAGGCTTCTTCTACGGCCTCCTGTCCGGCGCGTCCGAGCAGGAAGCGGTCAATCTGGGGTGGGCGCACGGCGCATTGTTGACTACCTTCCCCGGCGACACGACGATGGCGACACTCGAACAAGTTCGCGCGTTCGCCCAGGGCGGCTCCGCACGCATACAACGCTGAACAGAAGGAAGTGGGAAGTAAGGAGTGGTGATTGCCTAACCCTACTCCCCACTCCCTAATCCCTACTCTACAAGGAGGACTTACTTATGCACACAATACAACAATTGCACGCAGCCGGACAATCGGTGTGGTACGATAATATCCAACGCGGGCTGCTAGTCAACGGCGAGCTGGCCGGGATGATCGCGCGCGGCGAGGTGCGCGGCGTCACCTCCAACCCGACGATCTTTATGAACGCAATCACCAAATCGCACGACTACGACGCGGGTCTGGTTCCGCTGGCGCAGGCGGGCCGCAGTGCGCGAGAGATTTTCTGGCAGCTTGCGGTCGAGGACATCCAGGCGGCGGCGGACCTGTTTCGCCCGCTCTACGAGGAAACGGATGGGGGCGATGGCTACGTCAGTCTGGAAGTTGATCCCTACCTGGCGAATGACACTGCGGGCACGCTCGCCGAGGCGCAGCAACTCTGGCAGCGCGTGGCCCGGCCCAACCTGATGATCAAGATTCCCGCCACGGTCGCCGGCCTGCCGGCCATCACCGGGGCGATTGCCGCAGGCATCAACGTCAACGTCACCCTGATTTTCGCGTTGGAGCGCTACCTGGCTGTGATGGACGCCTACCTGGCCGGGTTGGAGCAGCGTGTGACCGCCGGGTTGCCGGTGGATCGGATCGCGTCGGTGGCTTCTTTCTTCGTGTCGCGCGTTGACACCAAGGTGGATGACCGTCTGGCGAAAATCGTTGCGCGCGGCGACGCGCACGCCGGACAGGCGCAACGCCTGCCAGGGAAGGCCGCCATCGCCAACGCCCGGATGGCCTACGCCAAATACCAGAAAGTATTCGGCGCCCCGCGTTTCCAGGCGCTCAAAGCGCGCGGCGCGCGGGTGCAGCGGCCCCTGTGGGCTTCGACCAGCACCAAGAACCCGGCATACCGGGACGTCCTCTACGTGGAGGAACTGATCGGGCCAGACACCGTCAACACGATGCCGCCGCAAACTGTGACGGCCTTCCTGGATCACGGGCAGGTGCGTTCCGGCAGCTTGCTGGAGGACGTGGCCGGGGCCGAGCAAACGCTGGCAAGCCTGGAGGCGCTGGGCATCTCGATGGCCGCCGTGACCGAGGCGCTTGAAGTGGAGGGTGTCAAGTCCTTTGCCGATGCATACACCGCTCTCTTGGACGCCGTGGAGGCGAGTCGCAAAGCTGCGGTTGCCGCATCCTGAAGATCCTCTGATGCCTGAATATCCCGACATCGTCGTCTATATTGAGCGGCTGCGCCACTTCATCCTGGGGCAGCCGCTTGAAAAGGCGCGGATTGCCCACATCTTTTTGCTGCGCACGGCAGATCCGCCCCTCGTCGCGCTGGAGGGCCGGACGCTGCGCGCCATCGAGCGGATGGGGAAGCGCATCGTCTTTGACTTCGACGACGATTACTTCCTCGTCCTGCATCTGATGATCCACGGGCGCCTGGGCTGGTACGAGGCGGGACACAAAGTTCCGGCAAAGGGCTGGCTGGCGGCGTTGGATTTCGCCGGCGGCACATTGCTCATCACGGAGACCTCGAAGCAAAAGCGCGCCAGTTTGCACCTGGTCTGGGGTAGAGACGGGCTTGCCGATTTTGAGCGCGGCGGACTGGAGGTGCTGGACGCGACGGTCGCCGACTTTCACGCCGCGCTCAAGGCGGAAAATCACACGCTCAAACGCGCGTTGACCGATCCGCATATTTTCAGCGGCATCGGTAACGCTTATTCGGACGAGATCCTGCATCGCGCGCGGCTCTCGCCCTTTTTGCTCACCAAAAATCTGACGGACGCGCAGGTAGCTCAGCTTGCGGAAGCCACGAAGAGCGTGCTTCTGGAGTGGATCGAGCGCTTGCGGGCGGAGGCGGGGGATGGTTTTCCCACCAAAGTCACGGCGTTTCACGAGGCGATGGCCGTTCACGGGCGTTATGGGCGGCCCTGTCCGGTCTGCGGCGCCAAAGTCCAGCGTATTTGCTACGCCACCAACGAGACGAACTACTGCCCACACTGCCAGACGGAAGATCGATTGTTGGCAGACCGGGCGCTATCCCGCCTGTTGAAGGAAGACTGGCCGAGTACGCTCGAGGAACTGGAGAAGCGATTTTAACCGGTAGCGAGCGTCCCGCCGCGCATCAACCGCACAATTCGACGCGCCCTAGCCTACGAGGACAAATCGAGCGCTATGAAAACTAAACTGCCCAGGCCTCCCACCATCAGTAAGACTATCCCATAAAATCGCCACAGGGTCTTTTGATCCAGGGTTGCCAGACGCGCTTTGACCAGAGTATCTTGCGCGGTGAGCGCGGCCAATTGTTGCCCTATCTGATCGAGCCGCGCGTAATCGGATTGCAGGTTTGCCTCCGGCGGCCGCACGATGTTGACTTGTGGCCCGAATAGCGCTAACTGCTCTTGTTGCTGACGGCCCAACTGTTTGAGGGTTTCTTGGGCGCTCTTGATTTGCTTTTCCAGCGACTTCAAGGTATTGTCCCCCGGTTCCAACGCGGCTTGCATCGCTTGCTGGAGCTGCTTCAACGTGGCGTCACAGCCGGCCACTTCCGCAACAATCGGCTGCTGATCCGCTTGTTGTTGATCGTAGGCGGCCTGCGCTGCTGCCTGTTGCGGCTCAAGCGTGGTGAGGCCCTGTTGCAAGGTTGCCAATGCATCGTTGACGGCCTGAATTTGGGCTTCGCGTCCCGGTGTACTGGAATTTTGCAATTCCGTGAGCCGTTTTTGGAGCACGCGCATCTCACTGGTCGTTTGCTGGACTTGCTTTTGTAATTGTCGGAGTTGTTGGTCGGTGGCTTTGAGCGCCGTTTTGGAGCGATTCAGGCGTTCCTGGGCGGCTTGCCGTTGGGTCTGCTCATCTTTGATCTGTCCGCCGAAATGGGTTTGAAGTTGTCCCTGTTTTTCGTTGACATCGCGCACCTGCTGTTCCAATCCGGCAATTTGCGTGCGTTGCGCCTCCTGCGCCGCCTCCAACTTTTCCAATGCCTCATAGATTTGCGAATATTCGGGGTGGGCGATCCTGAGCTGCCAGGCTTTGACGCCCAATTCGCCAACCGCTTTGGCCTTTTGTTTTTCGACGCCATTGATGTCCGCTGTCAGCTTTAGCCCTTGCATTCGCCATTTGCTCATCGAGAAAGCCGCGGTCAGCGCGTCTTTAAGTCCACCGCGCCGCGCCAGCAGGAAAATTCCCATCCCACACAGCAAGAACACGCCTCCGGCGATGGCGATGCGTAGGAACGGCGATTGGCCCGCGCCATTCGCCGGCGCGACTTCTATAGGAGTTGGGGTGGGGGAAGGCTGCGTCGTCGGTGTGGCGCTGGCTCTTGGCAATTGCCTCGCAGTCGTCACCGTGGGGGGGGGCGTCGTGGCGGTGGCCGTCGGCGCAACCGTAGGCGTTGCGGACGGTGTCGGTTGTGTCGCTGTGGTGGTGGCGGTAACTTCAAGGCGCGGCGTGACGGTGGGTAACGGCGTAGGGGATGGGGTTGCCGTGGTTTGCAGGAAGGGCGCAGTATCTATGATGTCCGGCGCATTGCGCGCTGCCGCGCGCGCCGGCGGCGCCGCCACGCCAGGGATCGCCGTTAACCCGATCACCATAGCCCACCCCAGCCAAAAGTGTGTGAAACATTGCATGATCCTTTTCATCAGGCCACCTCGCTATATCTGCCATCAACTCCAAGCGTCTATTATATAGGACTTATACTATTAGGCCATAGCCTACAAGTTCATGAAGGTGCGTTCATCGGGGGAAAGGGCATGGCTCACCGTGACTGCTTTGGATGCTGCGCGATGGCTTTCGCCAGGGGGGACAGAAAAATGATGATGTGGCTGGGATGGAAGGACTCGAACCTTCAACGTTCCGGTTAACAGCCGGGTATTCTACCGATTGAACTACATCCCAGTATAGGCAGGAATTATACTGCATGATTGAAAATGCGCAAGTTGTCACGGGATATTATGTCATTTGTCACATTTTTTCTGACTGCTTTCTGGTTTTTCAACGTACGTTCTCTCCGGCGGCGAGCCGCCCGTGGGTGCCAATAGCCACTTCCCTAACAGCACTTCTTGATTGATAATTTTGTGCCCCGTTGCCTGGTAGACGTGGACGGCCGGCGCGTTGTTGGCGAGGACTTCGAGGATGGCCTGCGACAGGCCGATCTCGCGCAGGTAAGCCAATCCCGCGTTGACCAGGTATTTCGCCAGCCCGCGCCCCCGCCATTCTGGCAGGACGAAGACGTCGTCGGTCATCCCGAATCCGCCCTCTTCGTGGGGGGATGCGAGGATGCTGGCGACCAGGTTTCCCGCCGCATCAAAGGCGGCAATCGCAGTTCCCTTTGCCCACCCTGACGATTGCATGAAGAATTGCAAGGCGGCGCGATCTTTGGCGTTCGCGGGCAAACAGCGATTGTAAGCGGCCAGGTAGGCATCCTGTTCGGACTCCGTCTCCATCCGCCAGCGACGGATAGTCACGCCGGTAGGCTGCGGCGAGTCAAGCAGTGGCTCGGTCAGGTCGCAGCGCATGATATGCACTGTTTCGTAAAGCTCAAAGCCCTGACCGAGCAAGAAGTCAATCTCCGGTCGTTGTGATGCCATCAAATCGGAGGCGAGGCGCACCGCATGACCGGGTGGGAAGCCATCCGCCAGCGTCCGCGCGCGGGCGACCACGCGCTCCAGCAGCGCCGCGCGGATTTGGGTGGCGGCGTCCGCCTCCAGGCCGGGGTCGGCGAGGATAACCGTCCAGAGGTGGTGCGGCTCGGTGAGGGGCGTGGCATCGTCGCAGGGCGCGGGGAACACCGGCGCGAAGCCGCACATCGTTCCGGAGTCGTCCATCGCGCAAAAGACATTCGCCCCGTTGTCCGCGCCCGGATGATAGGTGTAAAGCTCTGGTGGGGCGAGTTTGGCGTCGGGGATGGCGGCCTGATAACGGGAGAAAAATTCGGCCAATAGCGGCAGATCGTTAACAGTATAGTTGCGGGTGGTCATGATGGGCATGAAAAACTCCGTCGTTTACTTGAACTTAACGCTCAACTTCGATTTAAGTTTGGCGTTCAGCGTGCTGATGAACGCATCCTTTTCGGGTAAATCCAGGTTTTGCTGCATGGCCTGGTATACCTCATCCACCGTGGTGGAGACAAACCGGACGAGTTGCAGGGTAAAGCGATCGTCTTGCGGCGTCAGGTCATAGAGGGCGAACCGCGCGGCGTGGTCTACGGCATACCCCGCCGGTTTGAACCCGTAGCGCCGCATCAGAGTGGTGAAAACGTACTCCTGGATGACCCAGTACCCGTGCATCCCCCACCTTTCGTAGAGGATCCCTTTGTTGAAAAGTTGCGTCATGGCGCGTCTGAGCGCGTCGTCCGTGTTCATCCCAAACTGGTAGGTGGGCGTCAGGATGTCCTGACCGGCCATAAACTCCTCAAGTTTCTGAATGACCACGTCCGCGCCGCCGATGGCGTCCGCCTGAAAATCCACGGCGACAAAATCCTCCACCTCAGCTTTGAGCGGTTTGTGGCGCACCAACACGTAGTCAATGCTGCCCAGGCCGGGGACTCTCATGTTGGGGAAAGCCAGCACGCCTTCGGGATCGCCAAAATAGTGCCGCGCGATGTCCTCCAGAACCCGTGGATTGCCGGTTTCCGGGTTGGGTTCCTCAAAGCGCTGGGGACACACGGCGCCGACGACGTCGTGACGTTCCACTGCGCAGACGCCAAACGGGTAGGCCAGCAGTTGACTCTGTTTGGTGCAGGTCTTGCCCGTAAAGGGACATCCATGCTGTTGGCGCGCCGCGCGCGCCGCGTCTGTCGTATTGCGGAGCGGATAGCCGAAGATTTCGGCCAGACAATTGCCGGTAAGTTGGTTTTCCATAGAAGTTACACCCATGTTTCAAATTTCCCCGGAATTTCATTTTCGACCAGAAAGGCGCGGAAACTATCCACCGCCGCTGGATCGCCGCCGAAGCGCGCCGCCAACAGCGCCAGCAGTACGGCGTCCTTGTGTTCGGCGGAGACCGTCACCCAGAACTCGTAGTCGTCGTCGCCCCAAAACTGCTGCGGATCATCGCCGAGGTCCTGCCCTGAGACGACCAGATCGCCGTTGGGTTCGATGGCAGCGTGAATGAAGCGCGAGGTCTTGCCCCGCTGCTCGTAAAGTGTGCGTCTCGTTTTGTCACTCATTCGTGATTTCCCTTTCGCGGATCGGCGGATCAGCGGATCGGCGAAAAAGCGAAGCTGCTGATCCGCTCATTTGCTTATCCGAATTTCCGCCGTAAGTACTCAACGGATAGCCTGTCAATTTTGTCGCCCGCGCCGTCCCAGCGTTCCTCCAGGTTTTCGATGCCGACCAGGGTGATGAGGGCCGCACGCGTGGCGGCGTCGAAGTCGCCGTTGACCGGGCCGGTATAATGGCCGGTGCGATGCAGAAGCGTTTGTAGTTCAGCGGTCACGTCGGTCAGCGGGACGAGATCGGCGGGATTGACCACGCCGAAGTACAGGTGATGCATCTCCACCAGCTTTTGCAGCCGTTGGATGGGTTCCGGGTCGTCGTCCACGCGCAGATCGAGGTAGCGGTCGTTGTTGCCGCCGTAGCCTCCGCCCGCGCGCACGACGAGCACCGCCGCCGATTGCCGCCCGCGACTGTCGCCGCCGGCTACCTGCCCCGCGTCCAGCGCCGCCACGAGCCAGTCCGCCAGCTCGCCGCTCCCGCCGCGCACCGCCTCAAAGCGCGCCGCCATCGCCTCGACCGTGCCCGGCACGAGGATGTTGCCCTGGCAGGCGTACCCCTCCTCGACGACATGCCCGGCCCAGGCGTGGCATTCCTCGCCGGTGAAGGCCGCCGCTTTGCCGCGCGCATCCACCGCGCCGACCTGCCGCTGCGCCCGGCCCTCGTCCGCGCCGGTGAGCGCCCTGAGCGTATCCGCCGCAGACCGACCGCGCGCCATCATCTCCAGCCCATCCGGCCCGTAAGTGAGGTTGGCGTAGGACTGCGTCGCCACCGCGCCGGCGCCCGCCCTGGCCCACGGCACCACCGCGCCCACCGCCAGGAACTTCGACTGCACGCCCACGCCCCATTCCTGGCGGGCGGGGTCGTAAGCGACGATGGAAAAAGTGGCTATTGGCTGCATAATGCCTCCTGATCTAGGAACTGGCAACAAGAAACGAGAAATGGGAAATGAGTAATGTGTATTATCACTCATTACTCATTGCTCATTACTTATTTCCTCTTTCCTATGGTTATAACGAGAATCCCCCAAAGTGTCAAGATTGCTTTCGGGAGTAAGGGCTTCGTGGTAAAATCTGCTTGTCATCGAAACATCGGCGTTCATCCGCGTGTATCTGCGTCCGACACAAAAAGGGCAAGACTTACGCAATCATGTCCTTTTTTCACCGCAGAGGCCGCTGAGGACGCCGAGAAATTATAAAATCTCTGCGTTCCCTGCGTTCTCTGCGGTAAAATTCCGTCTATCTGTGCAGGCTCTGGAGGAAAGGTAATGAGAAGGTTACTGGCGATGGGGATAGGATTGCTCGGCTTACTGGCGGCATGCCAGATGGAAACGGCGGCGCCTGCACCCATAGCCACGGTCATTGTAACGCCGACGCCCATGCCGACGCCCACGCCGCTTCCCCCAACGCCGACGCTGCCTTTGCCCACGCCCATCCCGCTGGCGTCCCGCGCGCCGGAAGAGGTGATGGCCCGCCTCGGCGTGGATTTGGGCGGGGTGGGAGATCGCGCCCTGGAATTCGTGGACGTCGCCAAGACGCTGCGCCGCTGGGAGACGCTCGACGCGGACGCCTGCCCCGAAGGCGACAATGCCTGCCGCTATGCTCCGCTGGACGAGGCCGGCTGGCCCACCACCGACGCTCGCACTGTCTTCTTCGACTTCCGGCCCTTTGGCGCGTGGTGGAGCGCGGATCAGAGCCAGTGTCCCCAATGTCAGGACGGCGATTTTATGATCGATCTGAGCGGCACCTACAAACTGTCTTTTATCGGTGAGGCGACGCTGCAATCCGCCGAAGGGATACTGGACGTCCGCAGCCAGATGTACGACCGGACGACGAACACCACCACCGCCGACATCGTCGTGAAGCCGGGGCAGGGGCTGCTCTTCGTCAAATTCGTCAACACCCGCCGCACGCCCACCAGCGCGCCGAACACCGGCATCGCGGACGTGCGTCTGCTCCGTCCCGGTTATGAGCGCGACACGGCAGAAATCTTCACCCCGTGGATTCTCGAAGCCGTCCAGCCGTTCAGCACGCTGCGCTTTATGAACTGGGTCGGCGGCAACAACATCAATCTGCCGTTTGAGGATGCGAACAACACTCTGGAATGGTCGGAGCGCACCCTGCCCACGATGCGCCAGAATCAGGGCGAGGGCGTGGCCTGGGAATACGTCATCGAGCTGGCGAACCTGACCGGCAAGAACGTCTGGATCAACATCCCCATCCACGCCAGCGACGATTACGTGACTGGCCTGGCGCAGTTGCTCAAGGATACGCTCCACGAGGACGCCATCATCTATATCGAATCCAGCAACGAGGTGTGGAACGGCATCTTCACGCAGCACGAGTACAACCAGAAAGCCGCCGAAGCCGAGGTCGCGGCGGGCAATTCCACGCTGAACAACGACGGCACACTCCTTTCCGGCCTGTGGGGGCAGCGGCGACACATCCGGCGGCTGATGGAGATCAGCAATCTCTTCCGCGCCGTCTTTGGCGACGACGCCATCAACACCCGCATCCGCGTCATCCACTCGTGGTGGGCTTTGACGCCGGATTCTTATGAATTGCAGTTGGAATGGCTCGACGCCACCTACGGCCCGCCCAACCAGTATCTTTACGCCGTGGCCGCCGCCGGATACTTCAACGTTGAGGGGATTCCCGACGATGCGACGTCCGACGAAGTCTTCAAGCGGCTGCGCACCAGCAGCGAGAACAACGTGAGCGGGCGCCTGGCGCTCCAGGCCGTCGCCGACCGCTATGACCTCAAGCACGCGCTCTACGAGGCTGGGCCGGATACCGCCGGGCCGCTCCAATGGGATCGGGATACGCAGCTTTTGTTGACCCTCATTGACGCCCACCGCGATCCCCGGATGAAAGAGTTGGTGCTCTACGACATCTGGAATCACTGGCTGGCGCAACCCGACCTGGACGCCGACATATACATTTACTTCACGCTGCAAAGCGCGTACAGCCGGTGGGGGATGTGGGGACTGACGGAGGACATCACGGCTTTGCAGACGCCCAAATTCCAGGCGATCACCGACCTGGTGGGGATAACGCAATCGCCGCCGCCTGCGCCGTCCTTCGTCAAAGCGGCGCAGTTGGACGATGGCCGTGTCGTCGTCACGTGGTCGCCGGCCTTCCGCGCCGAGAGCTACACCGTCAAGTGCAGCGACAGCGACGGCGGCCCCTACCGCACCCTGGCGGCGGGCCTGACGGAGACCGTCTACGCCGATGCCGACGTCCAGCCGGGGCAGACGGCCTACTACGTCGTCGCGGCGGTCAACGCGCAGGGGGAAAGCGGTAATTCGGTGCAGGCGATGGCCTCCAAATAAAAGGGAACAGGAGTTACGCGGTTTCTCATTTTTTGACAGGATTAACAGGATTTTCAGGATTAGAGAAGGCTTTGTAAACACTTTTTTATCCTGTTAATCCTGTAAATCCTGTCCAAAGAAACCACCACGTAATTCCTGAGGGAAATTCAATGAACGCGATCAACCCCTGTTCTACATCGGTAAATTGAAACGACTGTTTGATCCTCACATTCCGTGAATCCTGTTATTTTCTGAGGAGGACATAAAATGACCAAAAAACAAGCATTTCTATTGGGCGTGTGCGTTGGAATCGGGCTATTGCTGCTGGTAGGTTTCGCGCAGCGCCCCCAGACCGGCGACGCCACCCCCGCCGATTTGCGGCCCGCCTACCGCGAGCTCTACATGGATTTGATCGCGCGCGCCTATGCGGCGGATCCCTCGTTGGATTTGCAGATGCTCTTGGGGGAAGACTGGACGCCGGAGCTTTCACAAACTACATTACAAGCCCTGCTGGATAAAACGCCTGCATCCGCACAAGAGGCGCGAGGACGAATTACGCAGTTGGCGACGGCGTTGAAGGTATCGGTAACATCCCCTCGAACAACTTCAAGTAGCAGGCCCTCTTCCTTTTTCGCCAACTTGATGCTTATCCTGTTTGTACTTAGCATAAGTTTATTAGTGGTTATCTTTGTGGGGAAAATCGGGACCCCTCTTAAAACGACGCTCGTTGCACTCATGACACGCAAGAAATACCCGGCCGCAACAGCCCCGGAATACGTCCGTGAATACAAACACGTCGTCGCGCCAACCCCGTGGGAAGGCGAATCTACCTTACCAATGCTGCAATTTACCTCCACCTACACCCTGGGGGACGACCGTTACGATCCCTCCCGCAGCATCGAGACGCCGAAAGGTAAGTTTTTGGGCGAGTGCGGGGTGGGAATGGTGTCGGCCAGCAAGCAAGGGCAATCGCGGCTTGCCCCCGCTTTTGAAGTCTGGCTGTTTGATAAAAACGATACTCGCACGCAGACGCACATCCTGCTCAGCGAGTACGCCGCACATGACGAAGAAATCCACCCTAGATTGGTCAAAGACCATCCCTCCAGCCTGGCAGAACCGGGGATGATCATCTCCTTGCAAACGGCCACCTTGCAACTCCGCGCCAAAGTCGTGGACGTCCAGTATCTCGCCCATGACCAGCGCTACCGCTGCTACTTTGAGCGGCTGGCATTGGAAGTCGCCGTGTGGCAGATCTGAATGAAAAATGTAGGCGCGACATCCCTGTCGCGGACTGTCGCGGGCTGCAAACACGCGGAAGGGATTCCGTGTCTACGAACTTTTTTGGAGGAAACCTTATGATTCTCAAACCGATTGGCAAAGATAACTGGCGTGACGCTATCCGGCTAGAAGTTGCGCCGGAGCAGCGGATGTTTGTCGCTTCCAACCTCTATTCCATCGCGGAATCCAAATTCGAGCCGCAGGCGGTCCCCCTGGGCATTTACGATGACGACGACACGATGGTGGGGTTCGTGATGTACGGAGCGCCCCACACCGAAATGTGGATCTGGCGTTTGATGGTGGATCAACGTTATCAGCGCCGGGGCTACGGCCGCGCGGCGATGCAGGCCGTCGTCGCCGCCTTGCAAGCGATGGGGCATGAAGAGATTTTCATAAGCTATCATCCCGATAACATGGTCGCTGCGCAGCTCTACGCCGACCTCGGCTTTGCCCCAACCGGGCGTATCGAAGACGGCGAAATCGTCGTGCGGCTTGGGTCGAGCAGTTCCATTGAAGGAGAGGTGAGTCATGGCTAAAAAGAAAAAACGTTCAAAACCCTCGCCGGCCCCCGCGAGACCCCGGCGTTTTAGCCCAGGCGATCCGGCGACGCCCCGGCGCTTTGCCGAAGATATGGGCAAAGTCACCGAACTGTTCGACAAGAAACGCTGGCAAGAGGCGCTGGAGATATTGCTGCCGCTCAATCGCCGGTATCCCCATCAATACCATGTGTTGGCATACCTGTCGAACATCTATTACGAATTGGATGATATGAACAATTATCAGCGGATCCTCCAGGAAATGATCGAACTGGAACCCGACGATCCGCTGCTTTGGAAAGACCTGGCCGATACGTATCTATTGACACTGTATCCGGTATTGGCGCTACAGACCTACCGCCAATATTTGCAACGTTGGCCCGATCACGAGGATGCCGCATCCGTCCGCGAACTGTTGGAGAAGATAGAACCTGAAACCCGGCGCATTTTAGGGGAAGTGAAAGTGCCCGATGATGCGGATGGTTTGGCGCTGGCCGCGAAACTTGATCAATTACGGAACTATCTGGCCCAAGGGGACACAGGTAAGGCCCGGCAGGCGGCGCAGGTGCTCCTCGCCACATACCCCCACTTTGCCCCCGCGCACAATAACCTCAGCCTGGCCCATTGGATGGAGGGGAACCTGGAGGCGGCGATCCAGGCGGCGCGACAGGTCCTCGCCTACGAGCCGGACAACGTTCACGCTCTGTCTAACTTGATTCACTTCCTGTACCTCCTGGGGCGCGTGAATGAGGCGCGCGCTTATGCAGAGACTCTGCGTGCATCACCCGCGCCGGCAGCGGACAAGCATCTCAAACAAATAGAAGGCTTCATCTTCCTGGAAGACTATCCCGCCGTGCTGGCGCTTTTTGAACAGGCGCGCGCCGAAGGCGAACTCGACTCCCCCCCGGTGAATCCGATGTATTTTCATCTGGCCGCTGTTGCTGCGTGGCGGCAGGGGGATGAAGAGGGCGCGCAGCGGTTGTGGCAGCAGGCGCTCAAACTGCAGCCCGCTTTCGCCCTGGCGCAGGAGAACCTTGCCGACTCTAAACGCCCCGTTGGAGAGAGAAATGGCGTTTGGGAGTTCCCGTTTTCCAACTGGATCAGCCAGCAGGCCATGTTGGATATTGAAAGGATGATCCGCCCGGCCGTGCAAGGCGGCAACCATCGTGCTGCCAAAAATGCACTGCACCGGTGTTTACAACAGTATCCCGAACTGCGTTTCTTGACGTCCGTCTTGTTGAAACGCGGCGATCCTGCCGGCCGGGAACTCGTCCTCATGCTGGCGCAACTCGCCGAGACGCCCGACATGTCGGCCATGGTGCGAGATTTTGCCCTTAGCTCCTATGGGCCGGATGCCATGCGAATGAAAGCGATGAGCTGGCTCTCGGAGCATGGAGAAATATCCTCTGGAACGCATCGTATGTACATCCAGGGCGAGTGGCGCGACGATCTACTCTTCCTCGGTTTTCAGATTGGCGACGAATCGGAGTACCCTGATCCTCTCCCTCCCAGAGCAGAAAAACTGGCCGAACAGGCGATCCTGGCGCTCCGGGAAAACGATTGGCGTAAGGCTCAGCCATTGTTGGAACAGGCGCTGACGCTGGCCCCCGACTCGCCGGGCTTGCTCAACAATATGGCAACCGCCTACCAGATGCAGGGCCGCGTCGAAGAAGCTTATGCGATGGTGCATGACATCCACGCCCGGTTCCCCAACTATCTCTTCGCGCGCACCGCGCTGGCGCGCATCGCTATGGGGGATGGCAACCTTGCCCGCGCCCACGAGCTGCTTGACCCGCTGCTGCAACGCCGCAAACTACATTTTAGCGAATTCGGCCAGATGATGGGCGCTTTCATAGACCTCTACATCGCCGAAGACAAAAAAGGCGCGGCGAAACAATGGTTGCAAATGTGGGAACAGATTGATCCACAAAATCCTCGGATCGCTGGATACAAGCTACAGTTAGGCATGTCTGATTTTAAGCAATTCTTTGGACTGGGAAGGAGGAAGTGATGACGCCATTACCCCACGATTACGTCGAGCGCGTCTATGCTGGAGTTTTAGGAAAAATCATCGGCGTGTACCTGGGCCGCCCCTTCGAGGGTTGGTCTTACGACAGAATCATGGCCGAGTTGGGCGACATCACCTACTACGTCCACGAAAAACGCGGCGTGCCCCTCATCGTCACCGACGACGACATCAGCGGGACGTTCACCTTCGTGCGCGCGCTGGCCGATTACGGCAACGCCCGCGACCTGACGCCCGCGCAAATCGGCCAGACGTGGCTAAACTACCTCATCGAGGAGCGCACGATCCTCTGGTGGGGCGGCCTGGGCGTTTCCACCGAACACACCGCCTACCTGCGCCTCAAGCACGGCATCGAAGCCCCGCAGAGCGGCTCTATCGCCCTGAACGGTCAGGTCGTCGCCGAACAGATTGGCGCGCAAATCTTCATTGACGGCTGGGCGATGGTTGCACCGGGCGACCCGGCCTTTGCCGCCGATTTGGCCCGCCGCGCCGCGAGCGTCAGCCACGACGGCGAAGCGGTCTACGGCGCGCAAGTCCTCGCCGCCATGGAATCCGCCGCCTTCGTCGAACCCGACCTGGACAGACTGCTGGACGTCGGCGTGAGCGTCATCCCCGCCGATAGCCTCATTGCGCGGATGATCACCGAGCTGCGCGACTTGCGCGTCCACGAACCCGATTGGCGCAAGGCCCGCGAATGGCTCGCCGAAAGCTACGGCTACCATAAATATGGCGGCGGTTGCCACATGATCCCCAACCATGGCCTCATCCTCCTCAGCCTCCTCTACGGCGACGACGACTTCCAGAAGACGCTGATGATCGTCAACACCTCCGGCTGGGACACGGACTGCAATTCCGGCAACGTCGGCTGCCTGATGGGCATCAAGAACGGCCTCGCCGGTCTCGACACCGGCCCGGACTATCGCGGCCCGGTAGCCGACCGCCTCTACCTGCCCGCCGCCGACGGAGGCCGCGCCGTCAGCGACGCCGTCATTGAGACCTACGCCCTCGTCAACAGCGGGCGGGCGCTGGCCGGGCAGCCGCCGCTGGCCCCGAAGGACGGCGCGCGCTTCCACTTCGACCTGCCCGGCGCGGTGCAGGGCTTCTTGTCGGAAGACGCGAGCCTGCTGCGGGTGGAAAACGTCCACGGCCACAGCCTGACCGGGACGCATTGCCTGGCGCTGCACTACCACGGCGTCGCGCACGGACGCCCGGCGCGCGCGGCCACGGCCACGTTCCTCTCGCCGGAAGCCGCGAAAATGCCCGGCTACGGCCTGCTCTGCTCGCCCACGCTCTACCCCGGCCAGACCGTCCGCGCGCGCGTCGTCGCCGACCCGGCCAACGTCGCGCCGGTCGCGGCCGCGCTCTACGCGCGGGCTTACGGCGCGAATGATGCGCTGGAAATCGCGCGCAGCCCGCAGGTCACGTTTATGCCCGGCGACGCCCACGAATTCGTGTGGACGCTCGCGGGCAGCGGCGCGGAACCCATCGCCGAAGTCGGCGTCGAAATCAGCAGCGATAAGCGCGCCGACGGGACGCTCTACCTGGACTACCTCACCTGGGACGGGACGCCTGACGTGACGTTTGCCCGCTCATCGCACAACGGGACGCTGTGGGCGCGCGCGTGGCTCAACGGCGCGGATCGCTTCGACGCCTGGGATCGCCTTCGCGTGACGCAGAACGAGGGCGTCGGCCTGGTGATGCAGGGGACGCGCGAGTGGGCCGACTACCGCGTCGCCGCCGACATCACGCCGCACCTCGTCAAATCTGGCGGCATCGCCGCGCGCGTGCAGGGGATGCGCCGCTACTACGCGCTCCTGCTCTGCAAGCCGGCGGCTTGCGCTACCGGCGGCAAGCTGCGCCTCGTCAAGGCGCTGGACGGCGTCACCGTGCTGGCCGAGGCCGACTTCCCCTGGACCTTCGACGAGACGCACGACCTCAGCCTCACCGTGACCGGCGCGCGCATCCAGGCCGCCGTGGACGGCCAATCGTATTTTGACGTGACCGATACCGCCCATCCGCTTCTCGCCGGCGCCGTTGCTCTCATCTGCGAGGAAGGGCGGCTGGAAAGTGCGACTGTCACGGTGAAACCGGCTTAGTACATTCCGCATTGCGTATTGTGATTCCGTTGATAATTTTACGCGCTACGGACTACGCAATACGCAATATTTCGCCAGACTACGCGACTAACGACTATCAGACTATTTTTCGGAGGAACCGATGAACCAACCTAACCAACTTTATTTGGGACGCTTGATTGACGCGCAGGATCAACCGACTGGCGCGGATATTCTCTACCCACTCGATCACCTGACGACGCACGGCCTGCTGTTGGGCGCGACGGGCAGCGGCAAGACCGGCCTGGGCATCGCGCTGGTGGAGGAGGTACTGCGACAGGGCGTTCCCGTGCTGTTGCTCGACGTGAAGGGCGACCTGGCAGACTTGTTGCTCACCTTCCCCGACCTGGCCCCGGCGGACTTCGTCCCCTGGGTGGACGCGGACGCCGCGCAGCGGCAGGGCCGGTCGCCGGAAGAGGCCGCCGCCGCACTTTCCGCTCACTGGCGCGAGGGGCTGGCGGAGTGGGCCCTCGGCCCGGAGCACATCGCCGACCTGCGCCGCCGCGCCGAGTTCGTGCTCTACACACCCGGCTCGCGCGCGGGCCGCCCGGTGGACATCCTCGCCCGCTTCGGCGCGCCGCCTGCCGGCGACCCCGACGAAATCGCCATGCGCGCGCAAGGACTGGCGTCCGCCCTCCTCGGCCTGGCCGGCGTAGACGCCGACCCCCTCCGCAGCCGCGAGCACATCCTCCTCACCACCCTCATCCAAAACGCCTGGTCTGCCCCCCCTCCCCCCCCCCAC
>Ga0116144_10002912_pt1 | contig 17735 bp, 19 predicted proteins | sample AD_UKC035_MetaG_FD_89746 | JGI IMG/M metagenome (GOLD analysis project Ga0116144, IMG submission 89746) | Active sludge microbial communities of municipal wastewater-treating anaerobic digesters from USA - AD_UKC035_MetaG | ecosystem: Engineered > Bioreactor > Anaerobic > Digestate | place: USA...
GTAATACATTTTTATATATTCCAACTGAAGGACAATAGACATTGCAATTTGGGTGTGAATTTGTAGAAAATAATGTATATAGGGAATTATTACCAGAAGAAACTGTTACATGGTAGTTAAAAGATTCAATTTAGGGGGTTTCTATTGATTCCTAGACTGGATTGTTGACAATAGATAATACAGTAGTAGATCCATCAGAAACAACAGTTATATAGACAATGGGGCAATATGTTGCTAATTGTCCAATAAGATTTTTTCATGAACCAGATATGAGTAATGTTAAACCCCAGTTTGAAGAAGAAATTGAATTATTAGAACAATCTGTTATAGAGTTAACTGGATTATTATCTGATCTTTATGGGGGTGTTCAATAATGTTTGATAAAAATAGTTCAATTGTAAAATTATGGGTAAAATTTATAGAATAGGGTAAAAAAGCAAGAGAAGATATTCCACCCTTACTAAATTTAAGAGATATTGTAATACAAGAATTAGATAGAAAAACTGGGACATGAAGTCCCAGTTTCTATAATCATATAAATTAAATTAATTTAACGGGCATAAACCATACCTATTCTTTTTCTTTAGTATGTCTATTAGTATATGAAAATACCACTATACTATTAGAAAACAATCTATATTTTTCCCTAGATAATTCATCCTAAATTTGAGCCTACATTTCCTAATAATCTTTATCAAAATCCCCAATAAAAGTAAAATTAACCGTTTGACCTTTTACTTTTTTACTTAATTTTCTTACTATTTGCCCCCTAAATTCGTCTCTGTGTTCGCCCTTTAAGAAATCTATAATATCTGAAGTTTCACCATCGGTAGACTCAGAACCATTATTGTTAGGAGTCTCTCCCAATTCTTCTTCCTGCGTTGATATATTGTTAATCTCTTCGTTATTATCTAATTCCTATTCATTCATAACTTCTATAATAGCTTCATCAATTACAGAATCGAAATGTCCAGAAAACTATTCTCTTAATATTTTTATCTATTCCTATTTTATTAATTCATTAAGATCTTGTTTATTCATTTATTATCCCCCCACTATTATTGACCTGGTTGATATCTCATAATCGATTAAGTTAATTGAAAATTACATAATAAATTTAAGTTTTAGTAACAATTATTTATGTATATTATTGTATAATACTTTATATAAAACAAAAAAGGAGAGATTTAAAACTTTATGGGGTTAAACAGTTCTGATGTAAAAGAAATAAAAAGGATGAGTAGGCATTTTCATGGAAATGCTAAAAATAAAATAAGAACAATGGAAAGAATCCACGATCCATTACCTAAAAAAAGAAATAAATATGTAGATGACGATGAAGTAATTGATTTAGATGATTCTGAACTTTGGGAAGAAATTTATATGGAAAGTGAAGATGAATTTTTAAAAACATTATCAAAGAAAAAACTTAAAACAGATGATATTGAAATAGAATATGAATAAGGATTAATATATGGATTAGATCTTATTATTTTCTAGATATGGTATTGAAACTGGAATATAGCTAACTAAATATCTTATTAATTATGGTATTGATATTTGGGGGATAAATGATACAAAAACTATAATAGTTAAATATTCCCAAAATGAAAATAGATAGATAACTATAAGAAGTAGTAATAATATTAGATCAAACTACGAGTATCTTACCAACGATAAAACCCCGAAAATACTAATACGATGGGGATCTACATAGAGTATAAACGTAAATTAGACAATACTTAGAGAAACAAATAAAGAAGAATAGATTAGAAACTCTGTTGATAAATTTATACAATTTAATATCTTAACATCTCGTAATTTATAGTAGCCTAAATATGAATATGGATATAATGGATAGGTATATTGTAAATCTCCATTTACTTCAAAACCATATGAAAATATAAAATATGATAATATTTCTAAATAGCCTCCAAATGCTATTTGTACTAAATAGGTAGATATAACTACGGAATATAGAGTTCATTATATAAAATTGCCAGCCGAAACTAATGAATATAAGATGTTTGTTCAGAAAATAAAAACAAAAGAAACTGATTATTTTAGATTTAGAAATGGTTGTGAATTTAAAGTTAGAGATACTATACCAACAATAGTTGAACAATATGGTATAGAATAGATTAAAAGTCATGGTCTTGATTTTGGATAGGCAGATGTGGGATATGACGAAAACACTAAACGATAGTATGTATTTGAGGTTAATACGTCTCCTGGTCTTATGGGTATAAATGGTAAGTTTGGAGACGATGATTTACCCAATAAAGGAATAATTTATGTGAAATAGTTAAAAGAATTTATAGAACACAATATATATAAGTGAACTACCACGAGGCTGAAGCCGTCGTGGTTTTTGGCTAAGATTTTATAAAAATAAGGGGCAAAGCCCCTTATTAATTAATACTTACTCAAATTACATTAAAAAACTCTTTCATTATATTTACAATTTCGTTTCGTATCTAATCTGTCATATATACATTTACATAAGGTATTTCATGTTTATGTTCTTCCATCTACTATAACAGTCTTACAATACCGCTATAATCTACCTACATCTTTTCATCAATTTGATTTACATCTCCTAATAATACTAGCTTACTATTACTTGATATTCTCTATACAAGAGTCCTAAGCTCATGCTACGTGTAATTTTGCTATTCATCCTATATTACTATCTATTTATTTATACTGCTACCTCGTATATAATTGATTGGTCTTATTTCAAATAAATCACTTTTACTATTATTTACGACATCAAATTCATCTGGGATTTCACCATCAAATAATAATTGTAAATTATCTACAATACCAGTTAAAAAAGGTAATATCTTTTCGTGCTGTGATCCTGGTAAATATCCTAAATCTTTATGCTGATTTATTATTGAAGGATTTACTATATATACGATTTTGTTATATTTTCGGGATTTAATATCAGGAATTGATAGTTGTTGAATCTACCCGTATAACTATAATAATGTTTTACCAGTTCCAGATTGACTTATAGAAGTCAATATTTTTATATCGTCATTTTGCATCTAATCCATAAAAATCTGTTGTTCTGTGGATCTAGGTGCTATAAATTTAGACTGTCTATTCCATCTATTTATTCCTTCTTTTTTTACATGTTCTACTATTTCATTTCTAAGCCTTACCTATTCGTGAATTTCAGGATTATCTCTGGTTGTTAGTGTCTAATATCTAAATCTCCAATCATATATATTTTCCTAATACCCACATTCAAGTAATTCTTCTATATATTCTGGATCAACAATAATTTTTGGAACATTGTATTTCAAAAAATCGGTGTCTATTTTCTTAACATCCGTATAACATTCTATATTAAACATCTTGGACTATTTCAATAACATCATTAGATCATTAGTATATAATATATATTTAACATCAGTATTATCTTTTCGTAGTTCTAATATAGTATTTAAAATTATATTATCTGGTGTTACATAATTAAATCTATCAGTTATTCCTTTCTTAATATCTGGGATAATGTCAAAATTATCCATTTTCAAAAAAAGTTTTTGTGTCTATTTTCTCTAATAATATCCTCTGTTGCTAGTATTATCTTTTTTCAATCCATCCAGTTCTTCATTTACTATTTGGGGTATAAGAATTTCAAAGTCAGTATCATTGCCGTTTAAATCATTCCCTTCAATAAAGTGCCTCCAAAAGTTTGTTTGGTCATCCATTACTACATTGGTGTCGATTACGTATTTAGTTTTCATGTTATTCCCCCCATTAAACAAAAAATAGTAAGGGCAACTAAGCTCTTACTATTTGTTATTATATTTTAACTTAATATTAACCCCAGACCTGATTCCATCATATGTATCCCCTTTATTATCGTCTATATAAGTTAAGTGGATTTATATTTTGTAACTTTAAGGCGGGGTTAATTTTCTTTTACTTTCATATAATGGGTGATTTCGGGCGAAATACCATATGAAACCAGATCATCTATCCATTGATTAAACATTTTAGGCTATTTCTTATCCATTCTAGATAAGAATGATAAATACGTTCCAAATGAAGTAAAATTATTTACTTTATTATTAAATTCTTGATCATTAAAATCATTATAATTAAAGAATTTCTATAAATCAGAAATGTCTCTGAAATATTCATAAAAATCTTCATTATTTAATTGTTCTACCATTATATTAAATATATCAGGATATAAATATTGTTCAACACCAGCATGTGGATAATCAAACTATATTTCTGTTATATATAAATCACTTGGAGACATATAATCTAATATATCACCATTACTATGCACAAGTCCTTCTATTTTGTTCATAATAACTATTAACTTATATATTTTTTCGCTTTGAGACATTGTATCCATTGATAATAATGTTTTATAACATAGATCAATTGCTTCTCTTGCCTTTTCTAAATTAGTTTTCAAAAACTTACTTCCCCATCCCGTAAGTTCTTTAAATCTAGCTTTTCTAACAGGAGCTAAATACCGTTCAATATAGGCATAAAACATCTTATCTTTTTTAGTCTAATTGCCAGGCAACAATTCGTCTTTAATTAATATCTATGCTTCTGTTGCCACTGGTAACTCATCATTTTCCAATAATATAGAAAGAGGATTTTCATTATATACATTTTGTATTATAATATTTTCTATCATAGTAATTAATTTATTTTTATCAGTTATTTTAGAAATATTTGAAAATTCTTGTAATGCATTATAGATATTTTTAATTGTATCAGGATCATTAATTTCCTAAATTTCTACATTGGGGTCATTAAATATGCGTATAAGTGTGTTCTCATCTAAACCCTCATTAAATTCTAATGCAATACTTTCTAACTATTCTAATATATTATAATCTGAGTCACTAATTTTTAAATATAAATTGATTAAATGTTCTATCTAACTATAGATCTAATTATAATACTAATTTCTTCTCTATTGTTGTCCATTCTGGGTATCATTGCCCCCAATAACCATTAAATGTAATAACGTAAATAATACTATATCATTCTATGAATAATGCTGATCGAACTTTAATAGAATATCCCGCAATCTCCCTTTCTACTAATCAATAGTTAACTATTCTGTATAATAAAAAGAGTCATCTTCGGAATTATCATAAATATCGTCTGTTTTATATTCTATGGTAGCTCTCTATACCTAACAAATTAATGGGTATTCTTTATCATAAAAATTATGAGCCTAATACCAAGATGATAATACAACATAATAATAAGATAATAACCATTTTGATATATCATTAATCTATTTTTTTAATTTTGGGTTAATTACCTATTTTCGTTCTTGTGCATGATAATATTTTTCTTCCCCTCGTTCTGGGTCGGTATACCAATATTTTTTAAACTATGGATTATTAAGTAAGTTATATTTTATTTCTAATTCATGAAGATAATATAAATTTTTATATATATTATTAGATACTTCTATCTCACTATACTTTGTTTCTTTTAATATCATATAGTACCCCCTCTTATTATTCTTGTATTTTACCAATTAATTCTAATATATCATCGGCACTCAAAGAATTAACCGTATCTGCATCTAGTAATGGGTTTTTATATTGAGAATCGCTTTTCTTAGTATTTATACCCGTTGTTTCTTTAATGCCACCAAATATTTCTACTATTTCTTGTTCTTTTTTTATCTATTGTATTACTTGATGATCTTTTATCTACGCAATAGAAGAAGATTTTATTATTTGATCCATCTACATTTCTCTAACATATTGCTAATACTAAAACTAAAATATTAAGTCATCAAACTTACCTGACTTATGTTCTCCACGACCAAATTTATATTCAAATGTAAATAACTCACTTATTAGATCCCTTGACTTAATAAACTACCAATTTTCAAAATTGTAATCTGGTAACATAGATGTAATCATATCTATTATTATTTTTCTATTTGCCTATGTAACATAGATTCCCTATTTACCATTTTTATCTGAAAATAAATTTTCATATCTCTATTCATATAATAATTTATCAATTAAATGATATCCCTGATTACTTTCTATTCCAACTAACTAATAGTTATATATTTCCTATATTTTTTTTATTAGATACTATAAATCTACGGTATTTATTTTTCCTTTCCATTCCTACTATTGAATCCCAGTTATACCATTTATTACTGAAATCTAAGAAAATTCCCTACCACCACCAGTAGCGGGGTCTACTCCTACTACATATTCTACATCTTCTATTGGGTATTCCCATACATTCAAATACTAATAATTTGTAATTTCTTCCATTTTAGGATAACCATCTTCGGATGTTTGTAATCTATTATCTTTTGTTACTGGTTCAAGTCCTATCATCCTAGTCCATTCTATTTTTTGCGAAGCAAGGGGTTTGACCTATTGTAATTGAGTTAAATAATCAGACGGAAAATAAGTAATCTAACTTCCAATAAATTGCTATTCTAATTCTTGCTATATCTAAATTGGATCATTTTGTAAAATCTATTTTTGCTATTCATACCATTCATCTGTTAAGCCACAATCTTTCCAGTGTATAAATTGAGGAAAATATCCCGCATAATTCTAATCTGAAATATCTTTCATTAATATTTTTTCGGTTTCTGATATATCCGAATCCTATAATGATTCTGTTATTTTATTCATTGAATTTTCATACTATGTTTTACAACTAGACCATGTTTTAAAATACCATTCTCCTACATCAGAAATACCATTGGGTGTACTAACTACCTATACTGCCTACGGTCGTTTTAATTGTTGTTCTTCTGGTTGACTTAGCGTTGTCTACATGGCAGGCAATAGAGATTTAAGATGAGATTCAATACTTCTAATTTTCTACTATTCATCTAAAAATAAAAAGTTTACAGTTTCACCCGTAAATGGTTGTGAATTTGGTCCAGGCTATTCCTAAAGAATCCAAGTAATTTCACCATCTCCATCGTCAAATATCATTTGTGTTTTATTGGATACTTTTACGGGTTTTACGAATACGGGAGGTAAGTATCTTAATGACGTTTTTATTTTTCTATCAACTGTACCAGACTAATGTTCCTATTTATGAGATAAAATACCTATTTTATACTATCTGTTAAATAACTATAACCAGATTATAACCTATGTTATTATAGTAGTAATACCAGTTTGTCTAGATTTTAATACTATTACCTTACGTTTATTAAAAATATTATTTACCAATTCTCTTTGCGGAGGATATAATGTATCTTTTGCTTTTACTCTTATACCCCCCTTATATTCATCCATAATATAAAAATAATTATCTATAAAATAGTTTATATCTAATTTACATTTCATCCATTCTTCTAATTCATTTTTAGTCCACGTAGAAGGTAATATATATCTAAATGTATTCATTTTTTTAATTCGGGGATCATCTTGGTATTCATCTACGGTTAAAATTGACATTATCTATTCACCTCATGTTAACTTAAATAAAAAAGAGTAGATTTTATATCTACTCTTTTTTATTATATAAGATGAGTTATCAGGCTTTTATTATTTCACTAACTATATTATCTGGTGTGCTTAAATATCTAACCCAATCATTATCTTCAAAATATCTATCTACTGTAAACTGCTACGTAAATGTTACCAACGTATCTTCATTATACTATCCACCCATTTCTGGTATGTTAGACGGCCAGACTCCTTCAAAGATAACCTATCTTGTTATAACTTTAGATTTTTCTGTTGTTAACTAAAAGAAATCAGATTTAAATTTAGTTAATAACTTTTCTATTGTTTGTTCTTTCATTATATTGGGGTCAAATTCTAATTTTATAATCCTACCCTTATAATCCTAAGCATATCCGTGATTGTTTGTGACAGGATCATTCACTAATCGTTGCCACATTAATAATAATCTTGTCACTGGAGATTCTACATATTCTCTAAATTGAATTTGAATATTATCATCATATATTCTTTTTCCTCCCCAATGAATCCTCTAGTTATAAAATTGTTCATCTGTTTGATTACTTACTTGCCAATTCACATCCTGAATAGATTGTGTACTCAATGTTAAAAAATCTTGAACATCAGAACTAATTCCAGGAATTACAGGTTCTCTGGTATATGGTTGTCCAATAGTATTTAATATAGTATCTCCATCTGGTTCATATTTATCCCGAATAAGTTTTAATGTATCCTTACTTATATTGTTAAAATTAGTATATAATCCAGTAGGAAGAAAATATAATACCAAAAACTGATGTCTTTGTCTAGGTTGTGTATATTGTGCCAATGAATAATCAGGCAATCTCATTTTCATAATTATTCCCCCATAAAAAAGTTACACGATCTAAATCGTGTAACTTAATATAAACTATATTAAATAAATTATTATCCTAATGGACGAGCCTATTCGTCTATTGGCTATGCTGGTGTTTGGGCACTGGTATCAAAATATCTTGCCCAGTCTTTATCTTCATAGAATCTATCAATACTAAATGTAACGTTTAGCACAACTAATCCATCTTCATTATACTATCCGCCGTCATCAGGAATAGTTGTTGGCCATACACCCTCAAATACCACCTATCTTGTTACAATTTGTTCGCCTTCTGGTACAATTCCGCTTAACGATAAATAGTCATTTTTAACTTTCTATAACAAATCCTAAACTGGTAATCCTGATGCTTCACCTTTGTAGAAATAGTTAGGATCAATTTCTAATTTTACAATTCTACCCTTATAGTTATTAGCATATCCAATGTTATTTGTAACAGGATCATTAGCTAATCTTTGCCAATCTTCCATAATTCTTGTTATTGGTGATTGGACATATTCTCTAAATTGAATAGCAATTGTATCTGGATACTGCCTACGACCCGCCCATCTAACTCTTGCATTATAAAATGTTTCATCAGGTACCTAATTAACAGTATGATCTATTGGTGGGAAATTCTGTGTACTCATAGTCAGAAAGTCCGAAATTGGTAACTCATTGTTAAAAGTAGCATGTTTTCCCTATATTGTAGCTGATCCGTGCATTATCTAAGTTTGTCCCAGAATTCCTTCATTTGGCTATACCAAATTTGTCATAGATTCATTTAATTGGTTATAAGCTAACAATCCTTCTGGTAACTGATATAATGCTAAAAACTAAAATCTTTGTTTAGGTTGTGTATACTGTAATAAACTATAATCTGGAAATCTTAAATTTGCCATATATTATACCCCCTTAATTAAACGCCTTGCTAATATGATCTAACTGTAAAATTAAGCTCAACAAATTCAAGGAATTTCATTGGTTTAAATTTTACCGTTATAATTACCATATTATTATCTAAAAGTTCCTATGATGTATCTAAAATGTTTCTATAATCATATACAAATCCTCTATTCTTGAATTTAAGTAAAATACCATCTACTGTGGCCTGAATAGAATCGAATGTATTCTGGACTAATGGTTCAAATAGATATTGTCTCAACTATTTACTTACTTGTTCTTCGATTTCAATAGAAATTAATCTCTATGATAATCTAGACAACTAACTATTAGCCATATATCTTGTTTTTTCGTCATACTACATAGTTAATTCATTAACTGGGAAGTATACAATTGAGTTAACATTGGCTAAACTTAATGTATCTCTTTCGTCTTCCGTAATAAATCTCTATGGTCTACCTCTAATTACCCCATACTTTAATCCCTAAATAGGTTGATTCTAATCTAGTGTTAATATTTTATTTGTAATAAAATATGATGGGGGTACAAACTATTCTCTTCCATCTATCTAAGCTACTATCCACGGATAATATGCCTACATAAATGATGCTTTATAGTCAAATGGTGTACCATCAAGACTTTCAATCTATTCAGTTATATCAAATGAATTTATTGTATCCTATATTACAACGGTATTTTTTCGTGGTATCTAAATATCTAATAATATAAAATTCAAAAAGGTTGTATACTATCCCGCTGCCTACTAAATAGATGAATGTTCAGATATACCAAGTGTTGGAATTATTTTAAATAAGAATCCATTAGTATCAGTAAAATCCTATGAATTACTTATAGCGGTTAACTACTATTCAGATCCAAAATCACAAATTAAACTATCCTACTAATTATATTCTTCAACTGTTATAACCGATACATCATCATAATCTAATTTATTTGTTATTTTAGCTCTTGCGGTTGAAGCATCTAACTATGTAACAAATTCTATTTTCAATACATCTGGTGTTTCTAATGTATTAACAATATAATCAACTGCATCTATTACATATTCTAATGTTATATAATGAGAATTCTCATTTACAAGTGTAACTAACTATGCAAACTAAGCTGTTCTCTAAGTGCTAGTATCTTCTGGTTCTTCTGATATGAATGTTTCTAAATAACTAAATTCAGAATTAAGTCCAGAAGTCTAGTCGTTAAACTTTAAACATTTTGCAACTGATAATATATACTATCCAGATATTCTATCTTTAGAAATTATAATAGATAAATCTTTACCAAATAATCCCTAATGTTTCTATCCTATTGTTAAAAACTAAGAATCTGGTAATCCATATTCTGTAAATTCTTTATAATCACTAAGAGCAAAACCATCCTATGGATTTCCTACTCTTATCACATACATTGGTACCTAACCCTAAAGTTTTTGCTATAACGTCTATGGTAAATAATCGGATCCTTTTGGTGATGTAAAAATACTAGGAATCTCACCAAAATTATCATAAAAATCCTGAGTACTATTAATTCTTATCGGTGTATTTAATTCTCCCCATTCCTAATCAATGAAAGCTAAAATTCCTTCTGGTGATTCTAAATTTTGAGGAATTGGTACTATACTTTCATCTATTTCTATATACTTAACCTATGGCTAACCGAATTTTAAAAGTGGTTGTGTCATATTTTTTTACCCCCTATCAATCAAAGTGTCTAGCTATAATTTTTCACTATAAATCTAAGTTCAACGAATTCTAGGGATTTTGTTGGAATGAACTAGACATTTATAATTATATAATTATTATCTATATATTGTGGGTTTGTATCCAATTCGTATTTATACTATATAATTGCATTGGTATTTACAAAATTGGTTAAAATACCTTCCAGTCTCTATTCTATCTTATCAAATGTACCTTGAGTAAGAGGCTCAAATATATAATCTCTCATCTACCAATCAATAGATGATTCAACTTCGATAGCTGCTAGTCTCTAATTTAATCTATTTAACTATGATTGAGCAGTTAAAGCCGTCTTTTGACCCCAAATAAAAGTACCTTCTCCCGCAAATTTAACTATTGGATTTACAGATGATTTATATAATAAATCTTTTTGATCTTCATTTAATATCATATATGGTTCAACATTAAGTTTACCCCGTGAAATACCCTATGCCTAATCCCAAATTCTTCCAGTAGCGATCATTGTACCAAACTATTGCATAACTTTAACTGATGGAGGATAAGGTATTAAACTACCACCAAGAGCATTTTCCATAACCCACGGATGATATATCTATAAATAAGAATTATCCTAATACCCAGACATATATGTAGAAGGTGAATTAGCAATACTACGTATAAAAGTGTTCATCTAACCAGTGCTACCCTATATCCAAGCATCATAATCCTAACTATCGGGTAAAAATTCAGTTAAAACCACAAAATCTTTTCTTACTGTCTAATAACCCTAGAAAGTATTTGATTCTGTTTCATCTAATTTCCCCTATCCAATAACAAATCTATACTGGAACTAATTTTTGTTACTAAGTCCCATAAAATCAAGTCTACCATCTAACTATGTTCCAGGTTCCCAGTAAAAACTTGGTGTTCTATTCTAACCATTAACTCCACCCGATAAATCTACTGCTGTTGAAGTAACCTATAATAATTCGGTTTCTAATACTTCAAATGCATCATAATGTAAATTTATATACTAAGAATAATCACCAATTTGCTGTTGTAAATCTATTAGATCTTCTGATTTATAAATTTCTATTGCTGTACCATCAAGATAAGTAGTTAATGTATATTCACCCTAAATACTTTTTACTAAACTAACGGAAAGATCATTACCAAATACACCAGTATGTTTCTAACTAAATGGAATAACTGTTAAATCGTCTACTCCACCAGTAAATGATGTTGGCCCTTCTGCCTATATAATAGGATCGGTACCCTACTATGTCTAATCAAATATAAAATCAACACCATCGGTTACCTACTATATCTAAGTCTAAATTAAATCCTATGTATTTTTGGTAATAGAAACTACATCTTCTGTTCCACCGCTAAATGATGTTGGTCCTTCGGCTGTGGTTAATGGATCTGTACCCTATTCAGTCTAGGTAAAAACGGGATTTATACCATCGGTTACCTATTCTATTAACGCCTAAATTAAATTCTATGCGTTCTTAGTAGGATCTAACTATCCAGTACCGTCTGTGCCCAATGTGATGGTTAACTATGTTCCAACTAATTCTGCTGATGCTAGTATATCATTACCTACACCCTCAACAACTTCTACTGTATAATCATTCATAGACTACCCAACATCAATTGTTTCTATTAGAATTTCATTTGTTCCTGCTCCTACTGTCTAAGACTATCCAGTATATGGATCTACACCTAATGTTACTGTTAACTATGTTCCAGTTAAATCAACAGACAATGGCGCATCATCAACGCCAGTGCTAGGAACTACTTCGACTGTATAATCATTACCCTAATCGCCAATTTCCAATACTTCAATTTCAACTTTACTATTACCAGATCCAATAGTCTAAGTTGCCTATGTACCAGCTTCAGTATATTCGAATGTCTATTCGGTCTAACCCTATCCTGTATTTAATCTAAATACATAAAGAGGTAATGTGCCTACCAATTTATACTACTAATCATATGATAATTTTGAAAGTTCATTTACATTACTTGGTAAACCAAAATTTCGTATAAATTCTTTATTCGTTTCACATAACTACCATTCTGGACCCCAATCTGATTCTATAAATATAACGCCCCTAGTAGGAATTTTTGACTGTAAAGGAGTAACTATACTCTGGTCAAATTCTCTTACTCTAACGCCAGGACTGTTGTAAAATCTTGCCATATTAAATACACCCCCATTATAGGTTACATTTCTATTGTGCTACTACTAATTGTTTCCTATTCTTCCCAGTTACTTTCCTAAATTTGTAATTCTGTATCTATTCGCAATATGGTTCCCTACAAATTAAATCTAGTAATTGGATACTATGTAAATTCAAATGTATATGTTTGTCGCTATAAATTCCATGTATCTTTTTCTATTTTTGTGTTTACCGAAAAATCTTGCCATTTTACTGTATAATCATTTAGATAAAAAATTGGAAACTAAAATCTTTCCTATATTTCTTTTAATTGAATATCATATTTACTAATCAACTGATCCAATGATAATAAATAATGGAACTTACGCACAATTGGCATAAAATATTGAGTATTCATTTTTACAAATACATTTTGTAAGTCTCTTTCTGTTTCCTAAATAATATCTACTGTAATATTTGTTTTCTATTGAACCTAATCATAATATATAGTCGGAAAAATCATATTTTTTATTTGTTCTTTTGTTATTTCACCCGCTTCATTATTATAATAATATTCATATAATAATTTTTGTATAAAATCCTTCGTAATATTAGATGTATTAAACATAAATCCTTCACTATACATAATAAATGGTATATTAGAATGTAAATCTTGTGCCATTGGGGGATATTGGACTCTAACTAATACTAATGGTAATTTATAATCTTTATTTTCAAATCTTTTCTAAAAATTAAATGTTTCATGCGGTGAAATAAATATCATTTGTTTATTTGGATCAAATATTTTTCTACCAAATAATTTAGTAAAAGTACTCTAAATAAAGTCTTTTATACAATTATATGTTACCGTAACATAATCTATTGTAAGAGGTTCATTGAAAACAAAAAGATTAACTCCATATAATGGTTCATTATTTACTCCACCCGTAAATCCTTTTTCCTATTCCTACTATTGAATCTAATATTCTCCATCGCCACTAAATGATGCGTAAAAATAAGGTATTCTGTTTATTTCCCTCTAAATAAGTTTCTATTTATTTTTTGTATTATCAGGATTAGAATATATATCAGTTCCTAATGTTACAGTAATTTTTTTAAAACTATGCGAATATGTAACCGACATATTCTAATTTGGTGTTAGCTATTCAACTACTTCTACTTTAAATTGATTACCAAGATATCCCTATTCTTCACATTCAATTTTAATTTTACCCGTGATTTCATTGCCTATTTCCTAAGACTACTAACTTGGGGTATTATATCGTTGACCCAATAATGAGCCTATATTAGTAGATGGAATAGTGGATTTTATTAAATTTGCTATTTCATTGTGTAATTCAACATCATATATTTGTTGATTATAAGAATACTAATCCATAATTACCACCCCAAATCAAGTTTTAGAAATTCTCCCCATCTATCTACTTCCTAAATAGATATATGTTCTTTCTACATCCAGTTAATCATTATTTCGCACGAATAAAAATATAACTATGCTATTTGATTAGACTACTAATTTATAATTGTTGAAAATAGTTTAACCTAATTTCTTTCCTATGACGGGATTTCTAATTTCTATATTTCATCTTTCATTTCAAATTCAATTAATAACTAATTTGCATTTCTATAATTATCCTAAATTTTAATATTAAATGATTTATACTATTTTTCTATCCACTTAATATCATATAATGATTCATTTCCTATTGTTACAAAATTATAATGATGATTTAACTATTGTAAATAATGCTACATCTAGTTATCTAATTTTCTAAATAAATATCCACCCATAAAAAAAGCAAAAATATTATTAATTAATTTGTTTTTATTGGGATCATCAAATATTTTTACTCCAAAAAAGATAGTATTCTATATTTTTGGTATAGTCTCAATAGAGGTTAAATTAAAATCGTCTCTTATCTATAACGGTTTTATTTTTTCTAAATATAAGTCTATAAATAATGTATTCATCTGTTATCCCTCATTCTTTAATATGAATAATCTTCATCTGGATTATAATATTTAATTAACTATTCTGGAACATTAGCAATTGGATATCTACTTGCAGGTAAGGTTACAATAATTACTTTTACCTTATTTATTTTATCGTAAAATTCTTTTGATTGAACATGATCCTATATTATCCAATAATCTTGAGTAGTAACAGGATCTTTAATAATATCACCTGGTGTAATATGAATTAAATTAGGATATAATCCATAAACATAAGTTAGAGTAATATTACTTTCTAAATGACTCTCAGTTTGTCGTTTATCCTATTCTTGCCATATTACCTTTAATTTATGTAATTCATAGGTACTCTATGAAGGTCTTTGCTGAGAAGGAACATTATTATCTAATAATAATGGACTGTAATTCATAATCAATTCATCATCGTTATTAGTAACATCATATGAGAATCCACTTGATTCATTCGTTGTAGTGCTGATATCTTCTACAAATTTCCAAACATCTACATATAACTATTGTGTTTCATTTAATGAATAATAATTAATAGTTACATCACTTATATACGAATTATGTAATTTATCCTATGATGTTATTTTATATACTGATGAATATGTTTGAATATCTTCATCGGTCTCATCCTAGTAAGGCAAAGATAATTCATTTTCCTCTTTTAAATCGGAAATTAATACATTTTTAATAATATTGAAAACATTATCGGGCATCAATATCCCTCATTAAAATACTGTAATTGGTTCTATAAACCAACTATCGGTTTGTTTTATTTCTTCTAATAACTATTGTTTTTCCTATTGCTATTCACTCAATAATTGCTATCCATCAAGTTGTATTTGTCCTACCGTTGTATTTATTGACTAGATTTTACTTCTAACTCTTCCTAATATTTCCTTACATTCCTATGTAGCAAAATTTATAATCCAGTTAATATCATTCTAGTATATATCTTCAATTAGTGGAATTACAAAATAAAATATTAATAATCTTGTCTAACTTTCAAATCTTCTATAAACCACTACCTTACTATCTCGTTGCTAAAAAGTCCATTCTACTTCGGGTCTCAAAATTTTACGCTACACATCATAATATGACATTACTTTTATTATTTCTTCTATACCAGTTCGTTGTAGTAAATACTACTTATAAATATTTGCAAAATTTATAAATTCATCATCTGCCACAACTACTTCTTTTAACTATGTAATTCTTCTATTTTTTTGGTCATATAATTGAGCAGAATAACCATCACCAGTGGGGTTATCTGGATCAATTGTTGCTATTGTCCAATCTAAATATAATATTTCTTTTGAATATTCCATTAACTATTTTGTAATCTAAAATGTTAATTGTTGTGGTGTTAATTCAACATTTATAGATGGATATCCAAGTTTCTACAAAATCTAATCTCTTATAAATTGTATCCTAGTTTCGCCCTCTTCGGGTATTATGTCAATTACGTTTTGTGCCATATAATTTACTCCTTATTAAAGAGATTTGGCTATTTCTCTGACTTCCTATACTTTAAGTTTGTTTAATTGTGATTTTGTATAATCACCACTACGTTCTAATATAAAATCTATTAATACCTATTTAGTCATATTTTCAAAATCAATTTCGGGTTCTTTTTCTTCTACTATAATTTCTTCTTCAATAACAGGTTCTTCGGCTGGTATTTCTTCAATTTCTATTTCTTCTTCGATAATAGGTTCTTCAATAGGTTCTTTGTCTAATACAATTTCCTCCACTTTTGGTTTTAATATTTCTACATTTTTAATAATTTCAAATTGTGTGGGGTTTTTAGTAATTATATATTCTATTGCTCGTCTTAAATGTTCTGGAAATTGCAATATATCATAAATAGTATTTGGGATTAATTTTATTGCATCTACCCCAATCTATAAATATTTAGTATCATAAACTTTAAACTTCATTAATTTTCACTCCTTATTATAAAATAATGGGGCAACATTGTTGTCCCGATTATACAAAAAATCATTCTAATGAATCAATTATCTATTTTAATTCATCTATTGCCTACTGAACAGTAGTCTATTCTAATTCAGATGTTGTATTGTCATAAGGCAATTCCGGATAAGATGGCGGATCATCTTCGGTAATGGCAAATATGCCGGGGTTTCTCTTGGCAATATACGCAATCTACTATCTTAAATCTTCTGAATAAGAATTTGTGTCATATATTACTATATCGCTTAACCCCTTTTCTTTAACTTCAAACAATATATTACCCTAAATTTGATATACGGGTGTTTCCTATTTTAATATTGGTAATAACTGATTATATGCCTAAGCATATCCTGATGTTTCAAAAGTTTCCAATATTGTTTTACTTAATGAAAGATCGGGATCTAATGTTTCTAATATAAATTTACCTTCTGTATCAAGTTTTACGATAACATAGTTTAAATAATCAGATGTGGAATACAGGCTAAATCCTTCATCAACCTATCCGGATATGATCTAGCATTCTTCTTCATCTAAATTGGGATGAAAATCAATTCCGCCTGTAAATGATGTTGGTCCTTCCTACTAAAGTATTGGATCTTCACCTTGCTATTCCTAAATAAATACTTGCTATTCTTCAACTTCAATCTATTCAATCTACTACTAGATTAAAGACTATGTATTCTTGGTA